>PPYF01024541.1_pt1 | contig 256951 bp, 244 predicted proteins | sample 1559871 | NCBI WGS metagenome assembly PPYF01 (sample SAMN08240021, study PRJNA423297) | Human gut metagenome, whole genome shotgun sequencing project. | reverse complement strand
TGCGCGAGTGGCTCAGTTGGTGGAGCGCGACCTTGCCAAGGTCGAGGCCGCGGGTTCGAGTCCCGTCTCGCGCTCTTTTATTTTATCAGAAGGACGGACATCTGTAAAAGATGTCCGTCTTTTTTCGTCCTGTTTTTATCTAGGAATATATACTCCCGGCTTTTCTCACAAGCTCTTCCAGAAGGGCCTGCATTTTTCCCGTAACGGGATGTTGTCCCAGTCCGTATCTTTCCGCCAAACGCCCCATTCTGGGAAATGCCAGCCACGTACTGCCCGTTTCATCTTCCCAAATGGAAATCCTCAGCGGAAGCTCCAGGGAAATACTCTGGTCTTCCTGCATCAGCTCAGTTCCTACTTTTGGAGCTCCAAATACAACCACCGTTGTGGGCCGCAGAGTCAGGCCTGCCTCCTTTGCATTTTTTGCATGGTCAAATTTGGCAAATACCGGAATCTTCTTCTCTCTCAAAATATCTTCCAGCCTTCTGACCATATCCTCCACCGGAAACTGCCCTTCAAAGAGATACAAGTTATTGTCATCGTAATTGGTAGACAGCAGATCTCCAAAAGCGCCTGCGATCCTTCTTGCCAGATTAGTAAAATCTATTCCCTCTTTATTTGCAAGCAGTGTGACACATACCAGCTCATCTGAATGGGTGAACCTGCTAAGGAAAGAGGAATAACCGGGAACAGACCCCTTGATGTCCATCAACCCTCTGTGCTTATAAAACTGCCATCCTGCCACTCCCGGCACTTCTCTTCCATCCGGCAGATTCCATGGTGCATAGATAAGTTTTCTGTCTTTTGCTTCATGGATAAGCACTCCGCCCGCCAGTCCGATGTCCCAGAAGGAAATGTCCTGGGCGGATGCCCAGATGTCGCCGACTCCTCTGAGTGCAGAGGATACTGCCGGTTTTATTCTCCGGTTCTCCCTGTCATAGCTTACCGCGGGTTCTGTAGGGTCTATGTATTTGCCGTTATTTTTAAAAAGCTGATGGATATTCCCAGTCAGAGATACCTCCTCGTACTGGAGCTTTTTCAAATCCTCAGCAAACCCGGTTCTCCCAAGTCCAAGAAACTGGATCTGTCTCTCGGTTACAAAATCATGATACGATTCCCCGCTTATGCGTTCTACAATCTCTGTCAGCATCAAAAAATTGGACGCGCTCCATTCCACATCTGTTCCCGGAACAAAATGAAGCTTCTCTTTATCTATCAGTTCAAGGATTTCTCTGAATTCCCATTCTCTGTAAATATCAAAGCCTTCATACAGATAATCCGGTATCCCTGATCCATGGCGGAGAAGCTGCAGGATTTCAATGCCGTACCATTCTTCCGGAACTTCGGGGATGTGATCGCCCAGCCTGTCCTCCAACCTCAATTTTCCGTCCTCAAACAACTGCATAACCGCCACTGCAGCAAATGCCTGGGAAATAGGGCCGGTCGGCCACATGGTATTGGCAGAGGCCAGCCTTCTCTCACCCCGATCAGATAATCCATAACCCACAACTCTTGGAATATACGGTGCCTGAACGATCGCCAAGGTAAGGCCGGGTATTCCTTTTTCCTTCATAAATTCCCATATCATCGAATCCACACTCTGACCAAGATATGATACATCTGCACTGCCTCTCATTTTCATGACTTCATGTTCTTTTGTATTCATAATACTCCTTCCCTGCCTGCCAGGCATAGTATGGCTGCTTACTTTTGCCTTCTGTAACATTTTTGATTACATTTAATACTGTAACAATATCAGTTACCGTTTTATTTGTCAAGATATATTTTAGATTGACCGTAATTTTTTCACATATTATAATAAAAGAAATTACTTTCGGAAAAAGAGGGATAGTCATGCTGAACATAAAAGAAATAAAATGTCTTGTAGAAAATCACAGAACTGAACTTATCCGGGCTGCTGACCGCATCTGGGATTTTGCTGAGGAACGCTTTACAGAATTTCAATCAAGCAAACTACAGATGGATGTGCTGAAAAGCCATGGATTCACGGTCACAACTCCCTGTGCAGCCCTGCCCACTGCCTTTCAGGCTCAATATGGGAACGGACATCCCGTCATCGGTTTGCTGGGTGAATACGATGCTCTCCCCGGCCTTTTCTGGCCGGCTGACAGCACAAGTTCCGCCCCCGCCAAATGCCAGACAGATGTCCAAAAATGCGGCCACGGATGCGGTCATAATCTATTGGGTATAGGAGCACTAGGTGCTGCTCTGGCCGCAAAAGACTATATGGAGAAGAAACAACTCAAAGGGACCATCATTTATTATGGCTGTCCGGCTGAGGAAAACGCTGCGGGCAAGGCTCTTATGATAGATGCCGGTTTCTTTAGCGGAACAGATATCTGCCTTTCCTGGCATCCTAACTACAAAACAGGGATTTTTAACAATTCCCTTGCCAACTGCCGTGTCTCTTACTGTTTTCACGGGACAAGCGCTCACGCTGCCCAGTCGCCCCATATGGGAAGAAGTGCTCTGGATGCCTGCGAACTGATGAGCGTAGGAGTCAACTATCTCCGTGAACATATGATAGATGAAGCCCGTATCCACTTTGCCTACCTAAATGCCGGAGGAACCGCGCCAAACATCATCCCGGCAGAAGCCGAAGTTTTTTACGCAATACGCGCTCCCCGCACTGACCAGGCGGAAGAATTGAAAGAACGAGTAAACAATATTGCGAGAGGCGCTGCCCTTATGACTGAGACCACCCTGGAAATTGATGAAAAATGCATCTATGAAAGTTTTCTCCCCAATCAGGTGCTGGACAGTTTGGTGCTGAAATATCTGAACTGCTTTACTCCTCTTTCTTATTCCAAAGAAGAAAAGGCCTATGCGGCACGCTTTGTCCCATATGGTGATTTACCAAATGCGCAGGAATCCATTGATGCCTCTCCTGATCTTTCTCTTTACAGAAAAACAAGCATATCTACAGATGCGGGAAATGTCAGCCAGAGAATCCCCTCCTCCGCATTCATGGTAAACTGTTATGCCAACGGCTCTCCTCTCCACCACTGGAGCGTCACCGCGCAGGGCAAATCTTCTCTAGCCCACAAAGGGATGCAGGCGGCTGCCGGTATTCTTGCGGCGGCTGCCTGTGAAATTTTCCTGACTCCATCTATTGCAGAGCAGGCCCAAAAGGAGTTCATTGAATCTCAGAAAAAAAAGCGGGCTGACCTATGAATTTTTTCATAGACAAGCTGCAAACAGATCCAGGCGCTTAAATAAGCGCCTGGTTGTATTTTATCGATCCGTTTTCTATAAATCAGGAAAGCCTGATAATCGTAAGATTGGCTCCATTCCCAAGCTGCAGTACAGCTGCCCCGATCAATCCGAACAGTTGGAGCTGAATTCTGTCACCAGCGTCAAGGGCAGCAAATGTAGTTGCCGTAAAAGTGCTGACCGATACAGCCGGTGAAAAAGTGGACCCTCCTAATTCATTTCCGTTCCTCAGTACGCGGGAGGACATGAGCAGCGCCGCTGTGGTGGAAACCCTGTAGGAAATCATATAAGTTCCTGAAAAAGGTACGGTAAAAACAGCATTTGTGGCATTGGTTGTAAAACCATCTAGTTCCTGATAATCAGGCAGAGGTATAACCGTTCCGCCCAGGACCACCGTAATGGTATCACCAGTGGCATTGACAGCATTCATACTGTTTGCCGTAAGTGAAGTGCCCGTTGCTCCGGTGGGTCCGGTTTCTCCTATTGGTCCGGTCTCTCCCCTGATGCCAATTGGGCCGGTGGCTCCGGTAGCTCCCGTTGGGCCGGTGGCTCCATCGGCTCCGGTTGGTCCGGTGGCTCCTGTTGCTCCAGCTTCTCCCGTGGCTCCTGTTGGACCGGTCGCTCCTATTGGACCCGCCTCTCCTGTGGCTCCGGTTGGCCCTATAGCTCCCGTCGGGCCGGTAACTCCGTCGGCTCCCGTGGCTCCGGTAGCTCCGGTGGGGCCGGTGACTCCATCAGCTCCTGTTGGGCCGGTCGGGCCGATTGGTCCAGCTTCTCCTGTGGCTCCAATAGCTCCGGTGGGGCCGGTTGGTCCTATGGCTCCGGCTGCACCTGTCGCTCCGGTTGGGCCAGTAATACCATTGGCTCCCGTATTTCCTACAGGTCCTGTGGCCCCCGTATTTCCATTAGCCCCGGTAGGTCCGGTGGCCCCAATAGGTCCAGTAACTCCTGTTGGACCAGTGGGACCCGTTGCACCGGTTGTTCCGTTGTTTCCGGCAGCTCCGGTCGGTCCGGTGGCTCCCATGGCTCCCGTGGCACCTGCCGGGCCTGTAACTCCCGTAGCTCCGGTAGGTCCGGTGGCTCCGGCTGCACCCGCGGCCCCTGTCGGCCCAGATGCTCCAGTCGGCCCGGCCGGTATGGTAAACAAAAGCTGCGCGCCACTGGGTGTAAAAGTTTCATCCACAGATGCCTGTGTACCAGGGTCACCGGTCACAGTTCCTGCAACGGTAACTACAGGCGACATTCCAGCAGCACCTGTAGGTCCGGTATCTCCCCTTAGGCCTGTGGCTCCCGTAGCCCCGGTGGCTCCCCTTAGGCCTGTGGCTCCCGTAGCTCCGGTGGCTCCCGTGGCTCCGGTATTTCCCCTTAATCCCACCGGTCCCATAGGGCCGGTAGCTCCCGTGGGTCCCATTGGTCCAATTGGGCCGGCCGGCCCGGGACAGCATCTGGTTTCCTGGCAGACCGGACAACATCTGGTGTTCTGGCAGCCTGCCGCATACATGTCACTGCGTCTCTCTGCCGCAGCAATTTCATTTTTTTCATATTTATAATTATCACTCATAATATCACATCCATTTCTATTAGCAGTTCATGACTGCTAATTCATTGTATGTTGTTGTCGAATGAATGTTAAAAATATTATGATAATAATTTTTTTCGGCAAAAATATTCCTTATTATACAAATAAGCGGAGGATTCCGGTTTGCATTGTCCCGCAATCTCGTTATACGCTTCTGCCTCTGAATATCTCCCCAATTTATCGCAGCATACACAGAGCTGCAGCGAGGGAATGTATTGATAACAGTCAGGAAGGACAAAACCTCCTTTTTTCAGATCCAATTTGCATTTTAACGCATTTTCATACCAGAAAACAGCCGTCTCATACTGTTCCTTTTCCATGAAATATCTTCCTATCTCACAGCAGATTTCCGCTCTTGGCACATCATATTCCAGACTTCTGAAAAGCGCCTGCAGAGACGCAGAACCCTCTCCCATTTTCTCGTAACATTTGGCCATGATCTGACATGCCTCTATTTTATTTTCCACCCAGGCATCCTGGCGTTCCAGAAAACTCTCCAGCGCTTTTGACGCCTCCCCGTAAGTCTCATGATAATAAAGCTCACGGGCATAATAATAAAGTTCACGGGCATTCAGAACTTTTCCTTCAGACAGCATCTTTTTATAAATAGCAAGATTTCTATCCGGATCACCTGCCCCCAGCTTTTTATGGGATACAGCTACCTCTGAATATACAATGTTGCCGCTGGGCGTTATCACCTCGTGCACTGCGCCCTGCCATACATACCCACATCCGTTCCGTATCAGGCGCTCCCTATAATACCAGAAAGTCGGATTTCCGTTTTTATCAAATGCTGTGTGATACCTCATCATCACAACGTCTGTATGGAGAGTCAACCCTCGTTTCAGTTCCAGAAACGCCTCCCTGTCCTTCTCAGACATCACATCATCCGCGTCCATCCACATGCAGTAATCCATAGATGCCTTTAAAAAAGAAAAATTTCTGGCAGCCGAAAAATCATCTATCCATTCAAAAAAATAAATCCTATCGGTATATTGTCGGGCAATCTCCCTGGTTCTGTCCTCTGACCCTGTGTCCACAATGATGATCTCATCAACCAAATCCTTCATTCCTGACAAACAACGCCCTAAAACAGCCTCTTCATCCTTCACGATCATACACAAGCTTATAGATACCATAACTCTCTTCCCTCTCATACCACACAGGTTCTCTGCAGGCAGGAACCATCTCGTAACACAATATGCCGCTGTATGCAGAATTGTCCGTGATCAGGGAAAAGAAAAAGGACGTGACTCTTGATCACGTCCTTAAGATTGCACTCAATATATACTGGCTGTTGGGGAAATTCTTATGTGTGATGTCCTCGAGCCGGATCAAATCCACATCCAGCCATAATTCTTCAGCCACGATCATAAGGTGAGAAAACATGATACCAAAATTAAACTCCTCATATCTGCCCAGATGGTTCATATTATGCTTCTTGGCAAACACGTGAATTCTGTTATCATAGACCACAAAGCGCCACGGCTGGCTGTTCATACTGGAAGGAGCCAGGCGCGCGGAATCAAGAAGCTGCTTCATCCACTGTCTCGGAACTTCCTTGTACACACAAAGGTCCTGCAGATCCATGCGCTTCGCCTCCACTGCTTTTCTGGTATGGCTGCCTCTGCTGTATCCAAAAGCCATCAGGATCACGAATTTCAGATTCCCCTTGTGCGGATTCCCTGCCTTTGGCTTTACACCGCTCAAAAAACAAGTTCCCACGCCTTTTGCACACATAAAGAGCGCAAGCTGCTCCATAATATAACCGGCATTCATCATAGCGCGGTCCTTCTCTTCAGAGTAAAAGGCAATATAATAAGGCGCCCTTACCCCCAGCAGATGTATTCTTTTATTTTGTCCCTTAGTATTATCTATAATAGAAATCTCCGTATGGATACCGGGATTCAACCCTTCAATCTGGCTGTAATACTCTCTGATCTCGTTAAGCAGGGCAGCCTTTACCGGTTCCATTTCATAATTTCGGACTGATTTCCTTGAAAATATCGCTTCGTATAAGTTCATACTCTCACCTTTTAATTTTTCCGTAACAATATTGTAACATATAATTGGGGAATTGCAATGCCTAAATAGAGGGTTTTTCAAATTCTTTTGTATTTTTTTTAAAACCTATTGACAATGTACTCCAATACGCGTATTATTGTATTAAGCAATTAGTACAGTAATACAGGAGGTGTTACATTATATGTCGTGGAAACTTAATCCCGATCGGCCTGTCTATATGCAGCTGATTGAGCGTATCACAACAGATATCATCGCTGGTATCTATCCGCCGGGAAGCAAACTGCCGTCAGTACGGGATCTAGCACAGACAGCAGGCGTCAATCCCAATACAATGCAGAAAGCTCTTTCAGAGATGGAGCGGACCAATCTGGTCTACAGCCAGAGAACCAGCGGAAGATTCATTACGGAGGACCTGAATATGATCGATAACCTGAAAACGGAACTGGCATCTGAACAGATCAAAGAGTTCCTGGATAAAATGCAAAAAATAGGCCTGTCAAAAGAAGACATCATAGGGCTGATCAAAAAAGTTAGCGAGGAGGAGAAAAAATGAGTACGATTCTGGACTGCCGGGGCCTGACCAAAAGGTACGGCAATAAACTGGCGCTGGACAACATCGACTTGTCACTGGGCCGCGGTAAGATCATCGGTCTGCTTGGCCCCAACGGCAGCGGCAAGACCACCTTGATCAAACTGCTGAACGGCCTTCTGGTACCCACCGAAGGAGAAATCTTTGTCGACGGCAAAGCGCCTGGTGTAGAGACAAAAAAAGTTGTATCTTATCTGCCGGAACGCACCTATCTGAACCGCTGGATGAAGGTATCAGATTTGATTTCCTATTTCTGCGACTTTTATGAGGACTTCGACAGATCACGGGCCTATGACATGCTGCAGAAGCTGAATATCAACCCCAATGACCGTTTGTCCACCATGTCCAAGGGCACCAAGGAAAAAGTACAGCTTATCCTGGTCATGAGCCGCAGAGCAAGCCTGTACTGCCTGGATGAGCCGATTGCCGGTGTTGACCCGGCTGCAAGAGATTATATCCTTTCCACTATCATCAACAATTACGATGAGAATGCCACCATCCTCATTTCCACCCATTTGATCTCCGATGTGGAAAACATTCTGGATGATGTCATTTTTATCCAAAACGGTCATATCCGCATGCAGGACAGTGTGGACAATATCCGCCTGGCAAAAGGCGTTTCCGTAGACAGTCTGTTCCGGGAGGTGTTCAAATGTTAAAGAAACTATTCAAATATGAGTGGAGGTCTGTTTCCACGCTACTATTTATTGTACACGGCGCGCTTTTAATTTATGCACTCATTGGACGGATCGGATATCAGATTTATTTTTCAAGATTTGTCTCTGATTCCGGTAGTACCGTCATGGGTATCACAACTATGTTTTATGTGATCGTTTACGTTTTTGGGATCATGGCAGTTCTGCTCATGACTATGCTCTATCTGGCCATGCATATACAGAAAAGCTTCTTTTCAGATGAGGGCTACCTGACCCACACCCTTCCGGTATCACCCACACAGCTTTTGCTGTCCAAAATGTTTATATACTGGATCTGGACCATACTTGACATTATTTTTGTTGTGATTTCCATAGGTATCCTGCTGATCAATAAGGAGACCTGGCCTACTTTCACCCACATGTTCCGGGAGATGTGGAATACACTCAGCTCCCTGAGCGGTTTTTCAAATGTAGTAAATAATGTGATATACCTGCTGTCCCTTTTTGTTGATTTCTTCTGCTTCTCCACCGGACTGCTGATATTTGCCATCTGTCTGGGCAGCCAGTTTAAGACCCATAAGGTCATGGGTTCTGTATTGTCCTTCTTTGGCATTGTTATTGTGTGCAATATAATCGATCTTATTATCACAGACATCACGCTTCCGGGGGGAGTCGGCTCCACACTGATGGTAACAAGTGCCGCAGGTGAACTCAACAATGCCATAAACTATTCTTACATTGCCCAGACAATATGGTATCTCCTGGCAGGCATTTTCTTCTTCCTCGGAAGCAGATATATCTTGTCAAAAAAGCTGAACCTGGAGTAGAATAACAGTATACTATTTATACTCATATGATCAAAGGGGGGAATGCTGATGCTGATCGTCACAACAGATCACATAGCCGGAAGGAATATTGAAATGCTGGGTCTGGTAAAAGGCAGTACGATCCAGACCGTGCATATGGGCAAAGACATTATGAACGGCTTCAAAACACTGGTGGGCGGCGAACTGTCTTCATACAATGAAATGATGAATGGAGCCAGAGCCTTGGCTACCAAACGCATGGTGGAGGACGCACAGGCTATGGGGGCAGATGCCATTGTATGTATGCGCTACTCTTCCGCGTCTGTTGCCCAGGCCGCGGCCGAGGTTATGGCCTACGGAACGGCAGTAAAATTCATCTAAACAAAGCTGTACAGCAAACGACTCTCTGTTTATTTCGGAGGGTACAAAAAAGAGATGACATAGGAACCGAATCATCCGGTTCTGTGCCATCTCTTTTTCTTCTTATCGCCTTATATTATATTAACTATTCGCTCTATATCATTTTAACTATCTGTCCGGCAAGGCTCTTTACTGTATAATTGCCGTTTCCGCCTTCCACATGTACAGATATCTCACCATCCCGGCATACCGCATGGGCTTTCATCACTACATTGCCCCTGCAGTCCGGAATTTCCACATCTGCTTCTTTTCCATCCGCGAACACCGACAGAAGAAGGGTCACGCCGTCCGCAAAGTCATATTCCGGTTCCCGGTCATTATTTCCCATAGGCAGAATGGTGTTTTCCTTTACCATCAGCGGCAGGGAATGATAGTCATGGGTTTCCTTATACCAGGTTCCGCCTTCCCTTGTCTCTCCTGTGATCAGGTTCACCCAGGTTCCCTTCGGCAGATAGTAATCCACTTCACCTGACTCCTTAAATACAGGAGCCGCAAGCAGGGAAGAACCGAACATATACTGACGGTCCAGTGTATCGCAGGCCCTGTCCTCCGGGAAATCCAGGAACATGGGACGCAGAACCGGTGTGCCGTATTCATGGGAGCGCACAGCCTGTCCGTACAGATACGGCATGAGACGGCATTTCAGATTGACAAACTCTTTCAGGATCACACATGCCTCATCATCAAAAAGCCACGGCACACGGTAAGAAGAAGAACCGTGCAGACGGCTGTGTGAGCTTAAAAGTCCGAACTGACACCAGCGTTTGTAAATATCCGCAGGCGCTGTCTGTTCAAATCCGCTGATATCATGGCTCCAGAAACCAAAACCGCTAAGAGAAAGGGACAATCCGCCCCGCAGGGTCTCAGCCATGGAAACATAGGTTGCTGAGCAGTCACCGCCCCAGTGTGCCGGGAACTTCTGGCCGCCTACGGTTGCAGAACGGGCAAAGAGCACAGCCTCCCCTTTTCCTCTTTCTTCCTCCAGAAGCTGGAATACGGTCTGATTGTATAAGTAGGTATAATAATTGTGCATCTTAACCGGATCTGAACCATCAAAATACACGATATCCTTAACAGGCACCCTCTCGCCAAAGTCTGTCTTGAAGCAGTCCACACCCATATCCAGCAGTGTCTTCAGTTTGCTCTGATACCATGCACAGGCATCCGGATTGGTAAAGTCCACAAGACCCATTCCGGGCTGCCATAAGTCTGTCTGCCATACACTTCCGTCTGTGCGTTTCAGCAGATATCCCTTTTCCCTGCCTTCCTCAAACAGACAGGACTTCTGACCAATATAAGGATTGATCCATACACAGATATTCAGGCCCTTGTCGTGATATCTCTGCAGCATGGATTTGGGATCTGTGGTCACATTGGGATCCCATTTAAAATTGCACCACTCAAAAGCTTCCATCCAGTAACAGTCAAAATGGAATACGTGCAGGGGGATATCCCTGTCTGCCATCCCCTGAATAAATCCTGAGGTGGTATTCTCATCATAATCTGTGGTAAAGGACGTGGTAAGCCAGAGTCCGAAAGACCAGGCAGGAGGCAGTGCCGGTTTTCCGGTCAGCTCCGTATATTTCTCCACAGTCCCCATGGGGCTTTTGCCGCTGATGAAATAATAATCCAGGCGCTCTCCTTCCACTGAGAACTGGATCCTCTCCACTTTCTCACTGGCGATCTCATAGGCCACGTCGCCCTCATTGTCCACCAGGACTCCATATCCCTTGTTGGTAATATAAAACGGAATGTTTTTGTAGGCAATTTCGCTGGCTGTACCGCCGTCTTCATTCCACATTTCCACGGTCTGCCCGTTTTTCACAAAAGGTGTGAACCGCTCGCCAAGGCCATATACATACTCATCCACATCAATGAGAAGCTGTTCCACCATGTAATTTTTCCCGGTCTCCCTGTTATGCATATGTGCCAGGTTACGGAAACTGGACTCTGTCAGGAATTTATCCCCCTCATAAAAGGCCAGCTTGTAAGCATTCGGTGTCTTGTCGATCACAGCCCTCAGACTTCCGCTTGCAAAAGTCAGACATTCCTCCGTCTCGGTGATCTCCGCGCGGGGATGCTCATTTTTGATCTCTGCGAAAGGCCCTTTATAAAGTGCGCCTGCATGATGGACAGCAGATACCTTTATCACTCCCTCCAAAGGTGTTGACAGAGTAATGGTCAGCATGGGAATGTTCAGGGCATCCCCTCTGCCGGCAATATGTTTTCCCGGAAGATAAACGGTCAGTTCATCTCCCTTAACCATATGACTCCCATACTCTACAGCGTAGGCCGGGGTCATTTCATCTCTTAACATCCAATATCCATTGGTAAATTTCATAGCTGTGGTTCCTCCAGTTCTTCTATTTTGGGTTCATGCTTTTTGAGTACCCGCTCCATGAATTCAGAGCAGAGCAGGGACGCTGCTCCCGGTACAACGATCATAGTATAAGGTATCCATGCCACAATTGCGGCAGAGGAGACTAAAATAAACAGCAGCACAGCCGTTGTCAGGAAATAACGCCCTGTCATGAACATGGACAGCTTTAAAATCCATCCCATAGGCATTTCAAATCTGGAAAGTGCAGGGAAAGCATAGCAGAGCATTCCTGCCGCATAGATGCTGACTCCATAGTAAAGGCAGATAAAAAACAGTCCTATATATCCTGAAGTCTTTGCTTCCAAAATCCCTATATTTAGCTGCAGGATAAACAAAACAACCGCAAAAAGGATTTCCAGGAGAATACCGTCTTTTAGATTTCTTCTGTATGATTTCAGAAACTGTTCCAGTACGTATCCCTCTTCCTTTTTGATCACCTTTACCGCGGTATAATACATGGCAGTTGTAGATACACCGATCGTTATGATGGGGAGGCATCCAATCAGCCAGAATAAACTCAGCACGATCGTGTTGAATATCTTATCAATCACCTTTACATATTTACCGTCATAACCAAATATCGTACCATTGCCCATATGTCATCCCTGCTTTCTTTCCTTTTATATCATTTGCCAGGCGGATGCTCTGCACCGCCCGGCTGTCTGATCATATTAAAAAATGTCTTCCAGTTCCCCTGCTTTTACAAATACCGGAATGCTGTCATACGGAGCATCGCACACATACTCAGCACCGCCTTCATATATCCTGCTGTCGTTAATGTTTTTCCATTTTCCTTCCGGCAGATAAACCTTGCGTTCCCTGACGCCTTCATACAGTACCGGGCAGACAAGCACCTTGCTTCCGAACATGTACTGGTCCTCAATTTCCCAGGCTTTTTTGTCCTCCGGGAAATCATAGAACAGAGGACGCATGATCGGTGTCCCTTTTTCATGGGCATCCTGCATCAGTGTCTTTACATAAGGACGCATCTTCTCACGCAGTTCCATATACTTTTTGCAGATTTCGTATACTTCTTCCCCGTAGCTCCATACTTCGTTCTCCGCGCCGCTTATATGTTTTCCTCCTCCTGTGGTTCCCAGAGGCTCTTTAAACGGTTCACGGAACCCGTGCAGTCTCATGACCGGGCAGAATGCGCCGAAAGCAAACCATCTGACAAAACACTCCTTAAACGCATCGTCGTGGATATTGCCTCCGTGGAATCCGCCGATATCGGTAGTCCACCACGGAATACCGGAAATTCCCATGTTAAGGCCTGCTGCCAACTGATTTCTCAGAGCGCGGAAGGAGGAGTCAATATCTCCGGACCATACCAGCGCGCCGTATTTCTGGCTGCCGGCCCATGCGCAGCGGAGAAGATTGACGATATTCTCCTGTCCCTCTGCTTCCATTCCCTCATAAGCCATGCGGGCGTAATATTTGGGATATAAATTACCCACTTCCATATCAGCACCCAGGAAATAACGGTAATGTTCGTATTCATATCCGGTAAACTCAGGCTCCGCCTCATCCAGCCAGAAAATTTTAATACCCAGGTCATAATAATTTTTCTTCATTTTTTCCCAGACATAATTTCTTCCCTCCGGATTGGTCACGTCTATAATGCAGGCGTCTCCAAGCTGTCCGATGCGCTTTCCGTATTCTGACCGGGTCAGATAGCCCAACTCCGTCATCTCCTCATAGTTCTCGCTCTCCGCGTCAACTGTGGGCCAGATGGATACCATCAGTTCGATTCCCATCTCTTTTAATTCCCGCACCATTGCTGCCGGGTCGGGCCAATAATCTTCATCAAACTTCCAGTCTCCCTGATGGGGCCAGTGGAAGAAATCCACAACGATCACATCAATGGGAAGGCCTCTTCTCTTATATTCCCTGGCCACCTCCAGAATCTCATCCTGGGTCTGGTAACGCAGCTTACACTGCCAGAATCCCATACCGTAATCCGGCATCATTGGAACCTTTCCTGTGGCATCCGCATAGGCTTCCTCGATCTCAGCCGGGGTATCACCCGCTGTTATCCAGTAATCCATCTGCTTTGTAGACTCAGCGATCCACTCTGTAACATTTTTTCCAAAGGTCACCTGGCCGATGGCCGGATTGTTCCAGAGAATTCCGTATCCTCTGTCTGACAGGGCAAAAGGAACACTGGCCTGGGAATTTCTATGCGCCAGCTCAATAATACAGCCCTTCACATCCAGGTATGGCTGCTGATACTGTCCCATTCCGAAAATCTTCTCGTCCTTGTATGCCTCAAACCGAACAGTCAGCTTGAAATTGTCAGAGCACTGACGAGGATTAAAGGTTCTGGGCACGATCTCCAGGGCACTGGCGAATTTGTCACTTCCCTCATACATGTCTCTTGTGCGGTCATACTCTTCCAGAAGAAGCTTTCCATTCTGATTATAATATTGGAGCACTCCATTGTCCATGATTTTACAGGTTAAATTGCCGTTGGTGATGACCGCCTTTTTCCCTTCAATGGTGATCTGTACCTCTGTCTCTTCCGGCTCCAGAAGCGCGCTGTCCGTATCCGGAATGAACTCACTTCGCTGGGTAGCACGGACGCGCAGGCTGTTCTTCCCCCACGGCTCGATCAAAAGCAGTTCTTTATCCTGCCTTCTGTATAATTTGTTGCCCACTTGTTTCAGCATTTAAGTACCTCCTCTTTTCAAATCCTTTTTAGACACTCTCCGGTCTTTTCTTATTTTATAAAAGGGCTGCCCCAGTTTTACGTGCAGCAGCCCCTTCTTTTTAGAAGTTCAGTTCAAAATCATTTTTTGTAAACAGCGGGATCTGTTCAATAGGTGTCGGCACCATTACAGTCTGTCCGCCTTCGTATGTCTCGCCTGTCCATACATTTTTCCACACAGCTCCTGTGGGAAGGTAGACTTCTTTTTGTGTCTGTCCCTTCTCCATAACCGGAGCTACTAATATCTCAGGCCCGAACATGTACTGTGTCTCATTATCCCAGCAGGCCTTGTCCTCCGGGAAATCATAAAACATAGGTCTCATGACCGGAGTTCCCTTTTCATGTGCCTCCTCCATCAGACGGCGCACATAGGGACGCATGGCTTCACGCATTTCAATGTATTTCTTGCAGATCTCATAGACTTTATCTCCGTAAGACCAGATTTCATTGGGTGCCCCGGATACGCACTCCGCACCGCCGGTTGTTCCGTACTGAGGCTGGTATGGCATACGGTATCCGTGCAGTCTCATGACAGGACAGAAGGTGCCGTATTCAAACCATCTGACAAGTACCTCGTGGAAATCCTCATCATAGATATTGGCTCCGAAAAATCCTCCGATATCTGTTGTCCACCAGGGAATTCCCGCGATCCCCATGTTGAGTCCCGCCGCAAATTGGTTCTGCAGGCTCTCAAAGGAGGAGTGGATATCACCTGACCACACCAGTGCTCCGTATCTCTGGCTTCCCGCCCATGCGCAGCGCAGCAGATTGACGATATTTTCCTGTCCTTCCTTTTTCATGCCTTCAAAGAAGGTCTGTGCGTACATTGCCGGGTATACATTTCCAATCTGTACGTTCGGTCCCAGATGATAACGGTAATTCTCAAAGTCATACACCGTATATTCCGGTTCTGCCTCATCCAGCCAGAAAATCTTCACACCCTTGTCATAATAGTTCTGTTTTGCCTTATTCCAGACATATTCTCTGGCTTCCGGATTGGTTGGGTCATACTGGATGGTATTGCCCATATATGTATTGTCAATACGGACACCTTTTTCTACCCTTGTGAGAAGGCCCTTTGCCTTCATCTCCTCAAAATTCTCACTCTTATAATCCACCATAGGCCAGATGGAAACCATAAGCTCAATTCCCATCTCCTTCAGCTCTGCGATCATGGCATCCGGGTCAGGCCAGTAGGTCTCGTCGAATCTCCAGTCTCCCTGCTTCGGCCAGTGGAAAAAGTCCACAACGATCACATCAATGGGAATCTGACGGCGCTTATATTCTCTAGCCACCTCCAGAAGCTCTTCCTGTGTCTGATATCTGAGTTTGCACTGCCAGAATCCCATACCGTATTCCGGCATCATGGGTACCTTTCCTGTGGCGTCTGCGTAGGCTTCCTCAATTTCAGCGGGTGTGTCGCCTGCTGTGATCCAGTAATCTAATTTTTTAGTGGATCTTGCCTCCCATGAGGTAATATTCTTATTAAAGCTGACACGTCCGATCGCAGGGTTATTCCATAAGAAGCCATATCCCAGCGATGACAGGGCAAAGGGAACACTTGCCTGGGAATTCCTGTGTGCCAGTTCCAGTTCCGCCCCTTTGACATTTAAGAATTTCTGCTGATACTGGCCCATGCCATAAATCTTTTCATTGGGATTGGATTCAAAGCGCATGGTAAGCTGATAATCCCCGCCGATGATCGGTTTGAATTCTCTCGCCTCAACCTCCAAAGAACTGCAGGTATCCGCAAACATGTCCTCTCTGTTGCGGACATATTCCTCAAGGAGCACCTCACCTTTCTGGTTGTAAAATGTAATCTTTCCAATATTGTTCACTACTGCTTTGATATTTCCGTTGACAATTTCCGCGGAAAAATCATGTATTACAATCCTGGCTTCTTCGCGTCCTTCCGGCTTTCCGTCCAGTGCCCAAAGCTCATCCGGCATTTCAGGCATTTTGGAGGCCCGGACCCTCAAACTGTTCTTTCCCCAGGGTTCCACAATAACCCGCTCCGCATCATAACGGTAAAATAATGCATGATCCTTTTCCTCAAAATATCCCAGTAAAAATTTATTGTCTGAGCGAAAATCTCCTGTGGATGCGTCTTCTCTTTTTACAAAATCCGTCATTTCTTGTCCTCACTGTTATAAATTTCAGTAACTGTTCCGTACGCTCTCGGTTACCTTCTTAATTATTCTTTTACCGCCCCTGCCGTCAGGCCGCCCACAATATATTTCTGCAGGAATACAAACAACAGGATAACCGGCAGTACCAGAATCGCGCCATACGCCATGATACAGTTCCACTTTGTTCCGTATTTACTCTGGAACTTATAAATATTGGCTGTCAAAGGACGCATATCCGGTTTCACGTTAAAGGTCATGGAGTATGCCAGATCGTTCCAGCCGCCCAGGAAGGAGATAACCACTACTGTGATGACACCTGTCTTAATTGCCGGGATCATGATCTTGAAGAAGGACCGGAACACACCGCAGCCGTCAATCCTGGCAGCATCGTCCAGGGATGTGGGCACGCTTTTGAAATAAGGTCTCAGGGTTACAACAATAAACGGTACAGACCCGGAGGCGATGGCCAGGGATGGGCCTAAGTAGGTTCCTAATAAATGCAGCTTGTTAAAGATCAGATACATAGGTGTCAGCATAAGAGATGCAGGAAGCATCTGGGTCACAAGGAATGTGAGCAGGAATACTTTTCTGCCCGGTACTTTATAACGTCCCATGCCGTAAGCTGCCGGAATACCAAATACCAGTGAGATCACCATAGATAAAAAGGCGATACAGACACTGTTCCTCAGAGAGGATAAAAACTCTGCATCCTGGAAGTTTTTGATCCAGGGTTCCAGGGTGAAATGGTGCGGATAATATGTCACCAGTTTACCGAAGGATTCCGCATCTGATTTAAATGACATAGCCAGAATCCAGTAGATCGGGAACAGGAACAGAATGGCAACAATAACCGCAATAACACAGTTGATAATATTTTTTCTTTTTTCTTTGGAACTTGTTATTTTTACTTTTCCTGCCATTCTAATCATCCTCCTTTGATATGAGACGCAAGTAGAATAGTCCCACAATAAACAGACACGCGAATAAGATGATCGCCGCTGTAGAACCTAAGGAGAATTCATACTGTTTAAAGGACAATGTATAAGCATAAGTACCCAGAACATCAGTAGAGTTCAGAGGACCTCCGCTTGTCATAACAAACATCAGATCGAATGCTTTAAATGTATAGATAAATCCTAACATAAGCACTGATAATATAGCCGGTTTCATAAGCGGAAGTGTGATATAAAGAAATCTCTGGAACGGATTTGCACCGTCAACTTCCGCGCTCTCGTAAATCTCAGTGGAAATTCCTGTAAGACCCGAGGTCAGAAGCAGCATATTGAACGGAATACCAACCCAGCAGTTCACCGCAATGATGGCGATCATGGCTGTACTTCCGCTGAGCAGCCATTCCACCGGAGCACTGATCAGACCCAGCTTCATAAACAGGTCATTGATCACACCACTGGACACATCGAACATATTCTTGCCCAACAGAGCCGTAACAGACATTGGCATCATATATCCCACCAGGATCATACCACGGATCGGTCCAGCAAGTGTAAATTTCTTTGAGAAAAACAATGCAAATATAAATCCTATTGTGAACTGTACAACCAAACATCCGATGGTAAACACAAATGTATTCTTAAATACCATCAAAAATGTTTCATTGTGAAATAATTCTATGTAGTTGGACAAACCTACAAATACATCTGTTCCGCCTTTGAATGTTTTAACATTTACATTCCTGAAGCTGAGTACAAAGTTGTACACAAGCGGATATCCAAGAACCACCAGCATATAAATGAATCCCGGAAGGATAAAGGTATAGCCTTCTCTTCTCTTTTTTGCCGCCATCGACATTTTCATGGATTTCACCCCTCTTCCAAATTCCTATCTGTTTCTTTTAAAAAGGTTTAAGATGTATCACCGGGATACACCTTAAACCTTGTTTTACAGTCAGCATCCAGACTTTTTGCAGCAGTTCAGCCAACCAAACTGCAGCCTATTCTGTTTTACTTCTGTACTGCAATAGGTGTTTCTTCCAAAATAGGTGAAATCGTTGCCTGTGCTTCTTTCAGAGCTTCTGCCGGGTCTTTGTCACCCAGTAAAGCTGCCTGCTCTGCTTTGTACAGTGCTTCGGAAATTGTCGGCCAGGACTCGTGAGGTCCCCTTGCAACTGCAAATTCCATGGAGTCATTGAATACTTTATATCTCTCATCTGCTGTCCAGAAATCTTTCAGTTCTACTGCGTCTGCACGAACCGGTAATTTTCCTGCGATTTCACACCAGTCTGCTGTGTTCTGTGCGGACTGCATATATTTCAGGAATTCTGTACACTCTTCTACATTTTCGGAACCGCTGCATACACCGAAGTTCTCACCGCCGATAACAGTTGCCTGCTGCTCACCTTTCGGCATTGGAGTATACTTGTATTCCCATGTAACATCATCTTTATTATCGGTATCTAAGGTTGCGATCTGCCATGTACCGGATTCCAGCATAGCGGCTTTACCTGCGATCCATGCATTGTAAGCATCGCCCTGTCCCCAGTTTACAGCTTCTTTACTCATATATCCGTCTTTTACCAGGTCACTTAAGAATGTCAGAGCGTTCACTGCCTTGTCGCTAGAAACATCTGTGATGTCTGCTCCAGCGCCGTACAGCCACGGAATGAACTGGAAGGTTCCTTCTTCATTAGCGATGGCTGACATAGCAAATCCGTAAACTCCGTTGGCTTCGTCTGTGGTTTTTTCACAGGCTTCTTTAAATTCGTCCCATGTGGTCGGCGGATTTTCAATACCTGCTGCTTTCAGCATATCCATGTTGCACAGCAGTGCCAGACAGTTTGAGTTGTTGGGCAGTCCGTAATATTTTCCGTCTGCGTCCATACAACTGCTCAGAGGTCCTTCATAGAACTGATCCAGATCAGACCATCCCTCCAGATACTCTGTGATGTCTGCGAACACCCCCAGGGAAATGTAGGATGCCATATCCGGTGAATCCACCATTCCGATATCAGGAAGTTCTCCTGACACAGCACCGATGGTATACTGTTTCATTAACTCATCACGTGATACAAAAGTAGGTACAATGTAGATATCACTCTGCTCTTCATTATATTTCTTTACAACCGCATTCAGGGCGTCAGCCTCATGCTCGAAGTAGTGCCAGAGGGTAACTTCTTTACCGCCGTTAGGCTCCCCTATGTCTGCTGCAGTGGCTTCTGTTCCGGTCTCAGTCTCCGCGGAACCTGTATCCGCGTCGTCTGCGGTATCCTCTGTGCCGGTATCCGTACTGTCGCTCTTCGTGTCACCGCCTCCTGAATTACCACAGCCTGCTGTCATAGCCACCACCATTGCAGATGTCATAGTCAGCGCCAATGTCTTAACAACTTTCCTCTTCATTTTGTTTCCTCCTTTTGTTTTTTCGTTTCTTAGGATGTTCTTATTATAGCGGCAAAATGCCATTTCAAAAACCGCCGCTTTTAAGATTGGGATTAATTTTTTAGGGTATTTTTTTAATATCGGAGTAAAAAATTAATATTTTTTATTTTTCGTTGTATATATTGTACATTTTAGTCATATAATAACAGCATTTTACACACAAAAAAGCGAGACATTAACGTCTCGCCTTTATAAACTCCGTCACATTGACTCCCGTCTCTTCCTTGAAACATTTGTTAAAGTATTTGGGGTCTGAGAATCCCACACTGTACAGCACTTCGTCCTTAGAAATATTGCCCTCCAGCAGCAGTTCCTGGGCTTTCTCAATCCGGTACCTTCTGAGAAATCTGGAAAAATTCTCACCGATATCTCTGCCGAACAGATAACTGAAATATTCTGCACTGACCCCCAGGTCTGCCGCTAAATCCTTCTGTGAGATTTTGGATGCATAGGAGCATTCTATAATATGCATTGCTTTTAAGATCAGCGGGTGCGCATTGGGGTATCTGCTTTTTAAATCCCTGTTCTCCTTATCCCAGGTAATGCTGCTGTTTTCTTCCAGCCTGTGAATAATATCCTCGATATCTTCAGGTACCAGAGGCTTTACCAGATAGTCTGTGACTCCAAGAGAGATTGCCTGCCTGGCCAGTTCAAATTCCTCATACGCACTGATTATAACAAACTTTATCTTCATATCCTGCGCTCTGGCCGCTCTTATGAGGGATATTCCGTCCATATACGGCATTTTAATATCTGTAAAGACCACATCAGGCTCTAAAAGCTTCATAAGCTCAAATGCCTCTTTTCCGTCTGCGGCCTCCCCCACGATCTCATGTTTGTCCGATACCATCATGATCAGATTCCTAAGCCCTCTGCTGGCCCTTTTTTCATCTTCCGCTATAAGTATTCTCACATCAGTTCCTCCTCCTGGCATATCTCCTTCTGTTTTTTTAGCTCAGATTCCGGGATCGGGATCCAGAACGTAAAAGAGGTTCCCTCACCCAGTCCTGTCTGCATTTGGATATCCAGCTTCTCTCCATAATACATCCGCATTCTTGTGACAACGTTTAAAATCCCTATGCCTACCTTCTGCCGCTGCAGAACAGGAGCCATTCCCTTTGACTTTAAGATATTTTTTATCACCTTTTCCGTATCTGCGTCAATTCCGCTGCCATTATCCCTGATCTCGATCCTCAGACGTCCCTTTTCCTCCGATACGGTGATCTTAACGATGCCTCCTTCATGTCTTCCCTCAAAGCCATGGAGGATAGAATTCTCAACAAAGGGTTGGAACATAAGTTTGCAGCAGGGCCAATAACCATATTCCTCCTCAAATTCGATGGAATAGTCAAAGACATTCTCAAATCTTGTTTTCTGCAGATAGAGATACTGATCGATCCATGCAATTTCCTGGTACAGATAGACATCCTGACATTTCTGGTCAAATGTATAGCGGAGTATATTGGAAAGCTTTTTGATCAGGACAGATACCTGACGGTTTCCCGCCTCTATAGCTTCATAATTAATGGTGCCCAGGGTATTGCATATGAAATGTGCATTGATCTGGGATTCAAGGGCTTCCCTCTCTGCCTGATGCTGACGCTCAATGGATGCCAGCGTTTCCTCATGCTGCCTCTTCATAGCTATATTTTTTTCTTCCAGGGCTTCTATCATTTTATTGTACTCATCTGCCAACTGCCAGATCTCATGTTTTCCTTCTATAGAAATCTTGCTGTGGAAATTGCCCTTTTTCACGGTTTTGATGGACTCGGAAATCTTTGTGACCGGTTTGAGAAGATACCGCATAAAGAAAACCGTCAAAAAGATATAGGCTGCCAGTATCAGTATATAGATCATCACACCCCTGTTGTAAATCTGATCCACATGCTCCTGCATTTTATGCTCATCCATAAGAATGTTCATGGTCCACCCAAAGTAACCCAGCTCCCGGCTGATAATCTGTATATCATCATCCCGCACCAGGTTATCCTCCGAGGTACCGATATATTGGTCCATGTTATGATACAGGATCTGTCCATTCTCATCTGCTATGTAGCCCTGGGCGTATTTTACTTTGGGAATCTCCACTGTATTGAGAAATTCCTTAAAGACATCCATATTATAGCTGACGATCAGAACATTCTTCACTTTTCTGAGACCGGTTCTGTTGCCGATCAGGGGATATGCCACGTGAAAAAGCCGGAGATCGGAGTCCTGAGGGTGTACTCCCGGTTCAGTGGATGCCATATACAGCGGAATATAATAATTATTGGTATTGTTCATGACTTCCTGATACATTTCCTGCAGGTACTTGTCATTCTCATCATCCCACATGGCCCCGTCAGAACGCCTGTACCTGTCATATTGGCACAACAGGCCGTCCTCGCCCACAATGGCCACTGCCACTGTGTTTTTAATATAGTCATAGTCCGACAATGTGTTGTATAACGCATTATATCCATTGCTGTCATAGCAGGCCTGAACCTTATTATAGATATCTGCGGATACCACCATCTCACTGCCGAAGTTTATATGCTCTTTAATCGAGTATTTCACATTTTTCTGGACAGACACCAATACGGCATTTTCTGTTTCAAAGCTCTGTTCCACCAGATAATTCAGGTATTCATTTTTCAGGTATCCCTGAAATACAAGAGCCATTACCAAAACAGCCAGTGAAAACACAAGAACAAAAGAGGAAACAATATGCTCTTCAAAATATGTTTTTATCCTTCTGTATATACGCATGGAATCCTCCTTCTCTCTTTCGGCGGTCTTGCCGCCTACTCTGTCTTATTATATGCCGCTGCCTTCACTTCCTCTGCCACCACCTGTATCTGTGCGTCCACGTCCTTTTTAAACTGTTCCCAAGCATCCGGATGGTCCACAAAGTATTTGGGGCAGATTTTCTCTGTCACATCGTAGTGGCGGATCACGTCACTGCTCTTTAAGTCAAAGCGGTAACAGAGCCATCCCACCAGCTTGACAAGAGAGTCATATGTTGCCTGGGTAAATTCACCGGTCTCATCCTTATGGCAGCACTCAATGGATAACGTATCGTCATTGCGGGAGTTGGAGGCATAGGCTATCTCTGAACTGGGAATGCACTGGACGATCTCGCCCTCAATCCCTATGACAAAATGGCTGCTCACTTTTGTCTCATGGCTGTCCTTCAGCCCCTCAAAATAATTTCTGTTTTCCTCTGCCGTGCTTCCCGGATTTGCAGTATAATGCACCACAATGCCTTTTATCTTTTTCAAAGGAATGCCCGGTCTGGAATACTCATTTACATCCAACAGCTCCACATCAAAAGGGGGCGCGCCTATAAAGCTGCCGTTTTCCTGGGTGACCTTTGTCTGCAGCTTTTCCAGCTTGGCATCCTGTATCTTTCCTGTGACTATTTTTATAACCCCTATTGCAAATATGATCCCCAACAGGACCAGTCCGAAGAGCATGAGCCTTTTATTTCTCTGCCTCCTTCTGTTTATCCTTCTGTAATCCCTTCTGTTATTTCCTCTCCTTTGTCCCATAAGCGTTTCTCCCCATTTATGTACATTTCCTGCAGCTCTTTGGCAGGCCTGCGCATTTACCGCGCTGACCGTAAGACAGACTTCTCCTTTTTATAAGACAAAAGGCTGTTGCCACTATAGCAACAGCCTCTGTTCTTGTATCGATAGGAGATACACAATGCCTGTGCTTCCTATTATTCGTCTACACTGTAATTCGGTGCTTCTTTTGTAATGTGAATGTCGTGCGGATGTGATTCTTTCAGAGACGCGGCTGTGATCTTAACAAACTGTCCGGTCTGCTTCAGAGTCTCGATATCCTTTGCACCACAATAGCCCATACCGGAGCGGAGACCACCCACTAACTGGAATACCGTATCCTCCACATGGCCTTTGTAAGCAACTCGTCCTTCGACACCTTCCGGAACCAGTTTCTTGGCATTCTGCTGGAAGTAGCGGTCCTTGCTGCCGTTCTCCATTGCGGCAATAGAACCCATGCCTCGGTAAACTTTATATTTTCTTCCCTGATATAATTCAAAGTCTCCCGGGCTTTCGTCACATCCTGCGAAGATACTACCCATCATGCAGACATTGGCTCCTGCTGCGATCGCTTTGGTCATATCTCCTGAATATTTGATACCGCCGTCCGCGATAATGGGAATACCCGCTTCTTTTGCCGCTGCGTAGCACTCCATGATCGCTGTGATCTGCGGAACACCGATACCGGCTACCACACGTGTGGTACAGATGGAACCAGGTCCGATACCGACTTTGACAGCATCTACGCCGGCCTCGATCAGGGCTTTTGTTGCTGCTCCGGTTGCCACATTACCTGCAACTACCTGCAGGTTAGGATGTTTTGTCTTGATCTCCCTGACTGCTTTGAGAATGTTAGCGGAATGTCCATGTGCGGAATCCACTACAATGACATCAACCTGTGCTTCCACCAGCGCGTCCACGCGGGCCATAACATTGGCTGTGATGCCTACCGCTGCGCCGCACAGCAGTCTTCCCTGCTCGTCCTTTGCGGATAAGGGATATTTGATCTGTTTCTCTATATCTTTAATGGTAATAAGACCTTTTAAGTTGAAGTTTTCATCGACGATCGGAAGTTTTTCTTTTCTTGATTTTGCCAGGATTTTTTTGGCTTCCTCTAAAGTGACTCCTTCTCTGGCTGTGACCAGATTTTCTGATGTCATGCTCTCTTTGATCTTTTTACTGAAATCCTCTTCAAATTTCAGATCACGGTTGGTAATGATACCTACCAGCTTCCTGCCCTCAGTAATGGGAACACCAGAAATACGGAATTTTGCCATAAGATTGTTGGCATCCTCCAGAGTATGCTTAGGGGAAAGATAGAAAGGATCTGTGATGACCCCGTTCTCGGAACGTTTTACCTTGTCTACCTCATCTGCCTGTGCTTCAATAGACATATTTTTATGGATGATACCGATACCTCCCTGTCTCGCCATAGCAATTGCCATACGGTATTCGGTAACTGTATCCATTCCTGCACTCATCATCGGAATATTTAACTTCACTTTTTTTGTCAGATTTGTCGACAAATCAACCTGATTGGGGATTACTTCAGAATATGCCGGAACCAGCAGCACATCGTCAAAAGTAATGCCTTCACCAATAATCTTACCCATTTTTGTTCTCCCTTCGTTTGTTTATAGTAAAATAATATAACAAATTACGACAAACCTGTCAATCCGTAAAAACTTTTCTCGGACAGCTTTTTTCTATATTTTTGATCAATTCCATGTCCGGCTCGATCAGCACTTTACAAACTTCTTTGTCGTCCGGGATGATCATGGCATAAATCTTATGGGATGGATTTCCGGATGAAAAATCGTAAACTTTAATATTTTTATTGTGGTTCTGGTAATCCAGACGATGTGACTGTACAGGAGCCATAAGCTCCATCTTGGAGAGATCCAGGCTCTTGACCCTCTTCCTTTTTGCTCTGGAAGCGATCCTGTCAATATCCAGCTCTCCGTTCACATAGAGATATTCAAATTCCAGATCCAGGTTCGGCAGCAGAAAATACGCAGCCGCTCCCAGAACTACAGCTACAACCAGGGCGATGGGTGTAATGAAAATACCGGCTACTGCCGCCAGTACGATCAGTGCGATGACCAATACCTTGATTGCCTTCTCTTTTATGGTCTGCTCCTTTTTTACGAGCAGTTCTGAGTACGCGTCGTTCATGTTTTCCTCCTTAAATGTCCGCTTTTGTGCAGCCCGTTCAGCAGGTCTGTGCATTTGCCGCACTGAACAGCTTGGGCTTTTGCTTATAAGTCTATCACAAAGAAATGCCGGTGTCCATATGACACCGGCATAAGAAATGTGAAATTTCTATATATATCTTACATCATTCCCATTCCAGGAGCACCGCCTGCCGGCATAGCCGGTGTTTCTTCTTTGATATTGGAAACAACAGCTTCTGTTGTCAGCAGAGTACCTGCAACACTTGTTGCGTTCTGCAGTGCGCTTCTTGTAACTTTTGTAGGATCCAGGATACCTTCTTTTACCATATCCACATATTTTTCATTTAACGCGTCAAATCCTACACCCATATCAGATTCTTTTACCTTGTTGATGATAACAGAACCTTCCAGACCTGCATTTGCTGCAATGTGGTACAGAGGAGATTCCAGAGCTTTCAGGACAACTCTGGCACCTGTCTTCTCATCTCCATCCAGTTCAGCGATCAGCTTCTCAACTTCTTTGGATGCATGGATGTAAGCAGATCCGCCGCCTGCGATGATACCTTCCTCAACTGCTGCTCTTGTAGCGTTCAGGGCATCTTCCATACGCAGTTTAGCTTCCTTCATCTCTGTCTCAGTAGCAGCACCTACGCGGATAACCGCAACACCGCCAGCCAGTTTTGCAAGTCTTTCCTGTAATTTCTCTTTGTCGAATTCGGATGTTGTCTCAGTGATCTGATGTTTGATCTGAGCGATCCTTGCATCAATATCTTCTTTGTTGCCTTCACCGTCAACGATAACTGTGCTTTCTTTCTGTACTTTTACAGATTTTGCACGTCCTAACTGATCCATGGTAACGTCTTTTAACTCAAGACCCAGCTCGTCGGAGATCACAGTACCGTTTGTCAAGATAGCGATATCCTGAAGCATTTCTTTTCTTCTGTCACCATATCCCGGAGCTTTCACTGCTGCTACGGAGAAGGTTCCTCTTAATTTATTTACGATCAGGGTTGTCAGTGCTTCGCCTTCAATATCCTCAGCAATGATCAGCAGTTTTGCTCCTGATTTTACAATCTGCTCTAAGATCGGCAGTAAATCCTGGATATTGGAGATCTTCTTGTCAGTGATCAGGATATAAGGATCATCCAGAACTGCTTCCATCTTATCCATATCTGTAGCCATGTATGCGGAAATGTATCCTCTGTCAAACTGCATACCTTCTACCAGATCCAGCTCTGTCTTCATGGTCTTGGACTCTTCAATGGTGATAACACCATCGTTGCTCACTTTATCCATAGCATCTGCTACCATTTCGCCTACTTCATCATCACCTGCGGAGATAGCTGCTACTCTTGCGATCTGATCTTTTCTTTCAATCTTTCCGCTCATTTTCTGAATGGCATCAACTGCAACCTCTGTTGCTTTCTTCATACCTTTTCTCAGGATGATCGGGTTAGCGCCTGCTGCCAGGTTCTTCATACCTTCGTTTACCATTGCCTGTGCCAGAACAGTTGCTGTTGTAGTACCGTCACCGGCTACATCGTTTGTCTTGGAAGCAACTTCTTTGATCAACTGTGCGCCCTGGTTTTCAAATCCGTCTGCCAGCTCGATTTCTTTTGCGATGGTCACACCATCGTTTGTGATGAGCGGAGCTCCGAAGGATTTATCCAGAACAACGTTTCTTCCTTTCGGTCCTAATGTTACACGAACTGTATCAGCTAACTGGTTCACACCACTTTCAAGGGCAGCTCTTGCTTCTGCGCCGTATTTGATTTCTTTTGCCATGATTTGATTCCTCCTGAAATTAAATAATGTCTATTTCTGTTTTCTGGTTTTATTCATGTTAATAGAGTTTTGTAAAATATAGATATCTGTTATTTTACTACTGCAAGGATATCGCTCTGCTTAACGATAATGTATTCATCACCATCCAGCTTCACTTCTGTACCAGCATATTTGGAGTAGATTACCTGGTCGCCTTCGGCAACTTCCATTTTAATTTCTTTGCCGTCGATCACTCCGCCCGGTCCTACTGCTACAACTTCCGCCTGCTGCGGTTTCTCCTGTGCCTGGCCCGGTAACACGATTCCGGATTTTGTGGTCTCTTCTGCAACCAACTGTTTTAATACAACTCTGTCTCCTAATGGTACTAATCTCATATCTATTGCCTCCTTTTAAAATTCTCTGCTTGTTATTAGCACTCATTTGATTCGAGTGCTAACCGTTAGTCATATATTAGTGAATCTGCCGCATTTCTGCAACTTCTTTCATCTCCGATTAGCTGAGTTAATTCTTACATTTTATATTTTTAACTCTCTTTTTCTCTTGTTTTCTCATCTTTTTAATTTTCATTGAATTTTATATTTATTTTAGAATCTTTATATTTCAGCATGAAATCCTTTTCTGAAACAGGATTCTATAGCAGAAGTTTAGCCAGAACCTGTTCTCTACATACAGTATTTCCGGTAAAAAATATAAAAACCCAAAGAAAACCGGAGGTTATTTCCTACTATATGAATAACCTCCGGTTTTCTTTCCCTGCATTTACTGTTTTTTTACCAGCTTGCGCTTCTTGATCTCTTCCAACTCATCAAATATCACTTCATTGAGTACCTTGATATATGTTCCTTTCATACCTGAGGATCTGGATTCAATGACACCTGCGCTCTCAAACTTCCTCAACGCATTGACGATCACAGAACGAGTGATTCCCACTCTGTCGGCAATCTTGCTGGCAACCAGGATTCCCTCATCCCCGTCCAATTCATCAAAAATATGGATGATCGCTTCCAATTCTGAAAAAGAAAGCGTATTGAACGCAGATTTCACAACCTGGATCTTCCGGTTCTCCTCTGCGTTTTCCTCATGTACAGAGCGCATCATCTCCAGCCCTACCACAGTTGTGCCATATTCGCTGACAATAATGTCCTCAATATCATACCCCTTCTGATCCCTGTACATAAAAAGAGTACCCAGTCTCTCACCGGCAATATCAATGGGGCTGATAATAGCCATATACTTACTGATGTTCTCGCCTTCAAATCCTAATGTCTGAAGATTCACGTTCTCCTTTGTGGACAGCACGCCCAGCAGACGCTCATTGAGCAGCTTATCAATATAACCGCCCACTTCACTGTCGATCAATTCCGTGATCTCCTCCACACCCGGACAGGTGCCCACACCCAGCACCTTCCCTTTCCGGCTGATAACCAGAATGTTAGAATCCAGAGTCTCCACCATCACCTCACAAATGTCGTTGAACAGCACCTTAGAAGAGTTGTTGTTATGAAGCAGTTTGTTAATCTTTCTGGTTTTATCCAATAACTGTACGCTCATAGCGACCTCCTTTCACTCTATTCCTACAGAATATAACCCTAAATTTTTATTCTCTATATCCTTTTTTATTTTAACATACAATTATTCTGAAATCAATGTATGATTTTTTTATTTTCTGTCTATTTATCTCTTTCCCACAAACTTAACTTTCAAAACAATTGAAATTTCCCCAACTTCCCTTACTTTGCCTGTCTGTCAGATACTTTCTCTTGTTCTCCAACTCTTCTCCTTTCAGACGGCAGATGTCAGATACTACTTCATACTTCGTTCATTTAAAAAGCGGAAAGAATAAGCGATAAGATCCGCCCGGCAAAAGCAGATCTTGTCACTCATTCTTCCCGCTTATTCCACAGCCTTCCGACCATTTAGGCCTCCTGCTGTACCTCTTCCTTCTTTCGTATCATCACGAATCCACAGTGCTCATCCGCGCAGACAAGCTTATTCCCCTTCTCCAGCATATAGCCCCCGCAATTGGGGCATTTCTCTTTGGAAGGTTTCTGCCATGACATGAACTCACATTCCGGATTATTCTCGCATCCGTAATACCGGCGCCCCTTCTTGCTTCTGCGAAGGACCACATCTTTCCCGCAGATCGGGCAGGGCACTCCGATCTTCTCAAGATAAGGCTTCGTATTCCTGCAGTCCGGAAAACCGGGACATGCCAGGAACTTTCCGTGAGGGCCATATTTGATCACCATATTACGCCCACACAGGTCACAGATCACATCCGTCACCTCATCCTCTATCTTCACTTCCTCCAGCTCCTTCTCAGCAGTCTGCACCGCCTCTTCCAGGTCCGGATAGAAATTCCGTATAACTGTCTTCCACTGCACAAGTCCGTCGCCCACACTGTCCAGCAGTTCCTCCATGGTGGCTGTAAAATAAACATCCACAATGCTCGGGAAGGACTTCTTCATAATATTGTTGACAACCTCGCCCAGCTCCGTCATATACAGATTTTTATTTTCTTTTGCCACATACCGCCTTGCAATAATTGTTGTGATCGTAGGAGCATAGGTACTGGGACGCCCGATCCCCAGTTCCTCCAATGCCTTTACAAGGGTAGCCTCTGTATAATGTGCCGGCGGCTGAGTAAAATGCTGCTGCTCGTGGAATCCCTGGAAGGAAAGCTCTGTGTTCTCATCCAGTCCCTTTGCCAGGAAAGAGTTCTCTGTCTTCTCCTCATCCTCCTGCACATAGACAGCCATAAAACCGTCAAATTTCAGCTTTGAGGCAGCCATGGTAAAATAATACTCTCCGCCCCTGATCTTCACGGATGTGGTCTCATATTTGGCATTCTGCATCCTGCTGGCAGTAAACCGTTTCCAGATAAGCTGATACAGCCTGAACTGGTCTCTGCTCAGGGACTCCTTAAGAGAAGCCGGTGTCCTTGTAATATCAGTGGGACGGATGGCCTCATGGGCATCCTGTATTTTCTTCTTCTTGTCATCCTTCTTTTCCTGGGTCAGTGTGTATTCCGGCCCGTATTGGGAAGTGATGTATTCGTGAGCGGCAGATTCAGCCTCCTCGGAAATCCTGGTGGAATCTGTACGAAGATAGGTGATAACACCAACCGTACCATTCCCCTTGATATCAATTCCCTCATAGAGCTGCTGCGCCAGGCGCATAGTCTTCTGTGTGGAAAAATTCAGTACCTTAGATGCTTCCTGCTGTAAGGTACTGGTGGTAAAAGGAAGCGGCGGCTTTTTGCTGCGCTCACTCTTCTTGATCTCAGCCACCTCATAGCTGACACCCTCCAGACCGGACAGGATCTTATCCAGTTCTTCCCTGGAACCAATGCTCATCTTTTTGTTTTTATTTCCATAGAACTTTGCTACCAGCGGTTTCTTCTCACCCTTGACGGCAAATTCCGCATCCAGGGTCCAGTATTCCTCAGGAATGAATGCATTGATCTCATCCTCACGGTCACCGATGATACGCAGGGCCACAGACTGTACACGGCCGGCACTAAGCCCTCTTTTTACCTTGGCCCAGAGCACCGGGCTGATCCGGTAGCCTACCATACGGTCCAGCATCCTTCTAGTCTGCTGTGCATCCACCAGGTTCATATCAATATCGCGAGCCTCTTTAATAGAAGCTTTTACTGCAGTCTTGGTGATCTCATTGAATGTGATCCTGCGCATCTTCTTCTCGTCCAGCTTCAGCGCCTTGGACAGATGCCAGGAAATAGCTTCCCCTTCGCGGTCGGGGTCAGTTGCCAGGTATACCTTGTCCGCCTTTTTAGCGGCCTTGCGAAGTCCTGCCAGGATATCCCCCTTTCCCCTGATAGTTATATATTTAGGTTCGTAATCATTCTCCACGTCAATTCCAAGCTGACTTTTCGGAAGATCCCGCACATGTCCGTTGGATGCCATGACCTCATAATTTGAACCGAGAAATTTCTTGATTGTCTTCACTTTCGCCGGTGATTCCACAATCACTAAATATTTCGCCATCTCAACCTCCCGTTCTGGCATAATAATTTTTGACTGGCTCTGCTACAAGCCCCTTCAATTCCAGTTTCAATAATATTTCCTGAATTTCCCCAGGATTTAGTTCTACCTGAAGGAAAATCTCTTCCAGATATTTTGGTCTCAAATCCAGACAACTATACACCATTTCTTCCCGGCTTGCAAGCCTAAAGTTTGATTTTGCTTCCAAATCTGCTTTTAATTTATCTGAAATCTGAAGTTCATCCAGAATGATGTCTACGGAATTTGCAATGCCTGCGCCTTCAAAAATCAAGTTGTTGCATCCCTCACTGAGTGCATCCCCCAGACGCCCCGGAAGCGCATAAACAGTCCTTCCCTGCTCCAGCGCAAAATTCACTGTGATCAGAGAACCGCTTTTCTTCCCCGCCTCTATGACAAGTACCAGATCGGCCAGCGCGCTGATGATCCGGTTTCTTCTGGGAAAGTGGCGGGGAAGGGCAGGTGTCTGGGGTTCATACTCCGAGAGTATCCCTCCCTGAAGCGGAATCCTTCTATATATATCTATGTTCTGCCTGGGATAACAGATATCCGGGCCGCTGCCCAAGACCGCAAAAGTCTCTCCTCCGCCGTCCAGTGCTCCCCTGTGTGCCCAGCCGTCCACGCCTCTGGCCATCCCGCTTATGATCTGGATCCCAAACCGTGAAAGCTCTTTTGCAAAATAATACGCCTGGGAACTGCCGTAGCTGCTGCACCTTCTGGCACCTACAATGGCCACACTCTTTTTCCGGCTGTCTGGCAGCTTTCCTTTTACGTACAAATATTCCGGCATATCATCAAAACACCTGAGCCTGTCCGGATATGCCCTGCTTGTCTTCGGACAGCAGAATATTTCTTCTCTCTCCATGTACTTCATACCTTCCTCTTCTCAAGTCCTCTGTAACAGACAGCTTCGCTGATCTGTGATTCCTTTATCTCCTCCTCACCATCCAGATCTGCAATGGTGCGTGCTGTCTTTAAAATCTTATGATAGGCCCTGGCACTTAAATTCATCTTTTCGTAAGCTTTTTCCAAAAGCCGCCGGCCTTCACGGCTGACACTGCAGTATTTTTCCACCTGTTTTCCGGACAGCTCTGAATTATAGCAGACTGGCAGGCCCTCATATCGGTCCTGCTGTGCCAAAAACGCCTTTTCCACCTCTTTCATCAGCTCTGCTGAACTCTGTCCCGTCCTGCCTCCGGAAATCTCCTGGTACGTCATACAAGCCGCTTCTGCGCAGATATCGATCCTGTCCAATATGGGACCGCTGATTCTTCCTGCATATCTGCTGATATCCCTGTCCGTACAGGTGCAGCGCTTCAGATCCGGATACCTGCCGCAGGGACAGTGGTTCATAGCAGCCACCAGCATACAGTGTGCAGGAAACTCATAGGAACCTATGGTTCTGGAGATCCTGACCTTATGCTCCTCCAAAGGCTGTCTCAAAATTTCTATGGAATTATGTGAAAATTCAGGAATCTCATCCAGAAAAAGAACCCCTCTGTGGGAAAGTGTGATCTCTCCCGGCCTTGGGATCCTGCCGCCTCCGGCCAGAGCTTGAGGGGTAATGGTGTGATGTGGTGCCCGAAAGGGCCTTGCAGACATGAAGGGCTGTTCCTCAGACAAAAGCCCTGCGACACTGTATATTCTGGAAACCTCCAGGCTCTCCTCTCTGGAAAGACGGGGCAGGATGGTGGGAATCCTGCGGGCGATCATGGTCTTTCCTGCCCCCTGGGGACCAGATATGAGAAAATTGTGAAACCCTGCGGCAGCGATGACTGCCGCCCGCTTTACGGTCTCCTGCCCCTGTATTTCCTCAAAATCCACATTGTAAACAGGCTCCGCCAACTTCTCCTGCTCACCGGTCTTTTGGCTGCAGACGCCCCATTTTTCTTTTCCTGACGCATCTAAAAATTCTTTTAGTGACTCCACTCCCAAGACTTTTATCCTGCCTGCGATCCGTGCCTCCCTGCAGTTGCCGCGGGGCACGATGCACAGCCAGCACCCGTTCTGCGCTGCTGTCTCTGCCAGGGGAAGAATGCCCCTGACACTGTTCACCCTGCCGTCCAGTCCCAGCTCACCTGCCAGCATAACACCCCGCAGCTTCTCACTTTCTATAAATCCAAAGGCAGCCAAAAGCGCAGCCGCAATAGGAAGGTCAAACCGGTTCCCCTCCTTTCTCACATCCGCCGGTGCCAGATTCACCGTGATCCTTTTGGGCGGAAGGCTAATCTTTGCATTCCTGATGGCTGTCCTTACCCGCTCCTGGGCCTCACGCACCTGTGAAGACAGATACCCAACCATATTAAATACCGGCAGGCCGCTGCTCACGTCTGCCTCCACTCTCACAGGGACGCAGTCCACTCCGCAGATGGCTGCTGACATAACACTGCTGAACATACAGATACTCCTTTCCCCCGCAGCAGGACAGAGATACCCCTCCCAATGCGGGCATAGACCTTCTTCATTTTTTATTCAGATACTTCATTTAGGAATCAATGGTGGAATCACCGGGAAAGAAATGCGGGAACCCGCTTTCTGACTTGTTATTACTGTATCATATTTTTTTCTTCTGTGCAATGGCAGACTTCATTTTTCTTTTCATATACCCTGTCCCCAAATGCATGATCTCCAGGGAGATGCTGCGCCATGCGCAGCAAAATTCCAGGTCAGCCATTGCCCATATATACACTTCTCTACTTCTCTGCACATCCTTTCCTATACTCCCTGGGCCCTACTTTACATTTCTCCTTAAAAATATGTGAAAACGCCAGGGCATCCCTATAACCCACCCGGGCAGCGATCTCTCCTATGGTCTCTTCTGTATTGCGCAGAAGCTCCTTTGCCCTCTCAATCCTCACCTGGAGCAGATACTGCTGAGGCGGGCATCCCATGATACTGCGGAACTGCCTGGTGAGGCCGCTTCTGTTCATTCCGTATTCCCGGGCAATCTGTTCAATTTTCAGATTTTCCTCCATATGGGCCTTCATATACACAGCAATTTCCTGTATCTCTGCCGCCCTGCCCCTGGCATTTGTGACTGCACATTCCATCTGCCCCCGGAAGGTCTTATGATCTTCTATCAGATCGATCCATACTTTCGTCATACGGCAGTTTTGTTCCAACTGTTCCACATAGCCCGCCGTATCCGATTCCAGCATACACTTCACTGTTTTTTTCAATTTTGTCATACAATTGACATGGACATCACGAACAGAAAATTCCCGGGAAAATCCGGCCTCCTCTGCGCATTCCTGTACCTGGCTGCCACAGGAACACAGGCGGATACAATAAAAAAGACTCTGCTCAGCCCCTGCTGTTTTAACCTCGGTTTCCGGGAATACAGCCAGCGCTTTTCCCTGGCTTACCTCATATTCCTTTCCATCCACGGTTATACTTCCGCTCCCTTTGGTTATGATAAATAAAGCATATTCCCCGTCTCCTGTCCGGTACTTCGAGACTCCCTGCCCTAAACAGCTCCACTGTACAGACAGCAGATTCATGGCACTCTGCGCACAGTCATTGTTCTGCTGCCGGCTTTTGTAATTCCCTTCCATATAAACAGTCCTCTGCTTCTACCCTTTTTCCTAAGATTATAGGTCAATTTCACCCTAGAGTCAATAGGTCACAACGCCATAATTGATTAACAATGGAAAACTGTTGCAAATAAGAAAAGAGGTGTATGAATGATGTCCAGATTAAAAAAACTGAGAATAGAAAAAGGATATACGCAAATTAAAATGCAGCACCTGACCGGCATTGACCAGAGTGATTACTCTAAGATCGAGAACGGAAAACGCTACTACACCTTTGAACAATGCAAACGGATCGCACTTGCGCTGGATACCAGTATGGACTATCTGGCAGGTCTGACAGACGAGAAAAAACCTTATCCCAGAAGCTTTAACTGAGTTTTTTTGGCAGCATACCCGTCCCTAAATGAGTGGGAAAAGCACAATTTGACGGATTTACACATAGACTATAATTAAATCCCTTTGAGGTAAAGCTGCTTGAAAACATTTCTTAAGCCCTTGACTTCCGAAGAAGAAAAATATTATCTTCAAGAATACAAAAGGGGCAGCCAGGAAGCTAAAAATATTCTCATAGAGCGCAATCTGCGCCTTGTTGCACATATTGTGAAAAAATATCAAGGGGTTGAGGAAGATTTAGATGATTTGATTTCAATCGGAACCATTGGGCTTATCAAAGCCATTCATACATTCAATGGGGAGAAATCCAACCGTCTCTCCACCTATGCCGCGCGCTGTATTGACAATGAGCTGCTTATGCTGCTGCGTTCCAAGAAAAAGACCAACAAGGAAGTTTCCCTCTATGAGCCTATCGGAACAGACAAAGAAGGCAATGAGATAAATCTTCTGGATGTGATCGAAAATGAACCGGTAGACGTAGTAGACCATTATTCACTGAAGGAGGATATTAAAAAGCTTTACAGCCTCCTGGATCAGATCCTGAGCGAACGTGAACTGGAGGTACTTAAACTGAGGTACGGACTCTACGGAGAAAAGGAACTGACACAGAGGGAAATAGCAAAGCGGCTGAATATCAGCCGCTCTTATGTCTCCCGTATTGAAAAAAATGCTGTCTTAAAGCTCAGGAACTGCTTCCTTCCGTCTTAGAATGTCATACAGTTCAAGCCCTTCCCCCAAATCCACATACAGTATCTGCTGGGGATGCGGGGCGCTCTCACAGGAATTCCCTTCCTCATCATATATGGCTTTCACAGTGACCGGGCGGTTCTCTCCGTCCGGTTTCATAGCCTCTAAGGTCTCTCCCACAAGGAATTTGTTTCTCTGGGTGATGCGGTACAGCCCTTCCGGTGTCTTATCCTCCAGATATCCCAGATACGTATAATCCTTGGCATAGGTATTGCTGTCATAGATCTGTGCCGTCTCATCCGGTTTGCCGTAGAAGAACCCCGTGGTGAACTGTCTGTAGGTACATCCCATGATCTGCTCCCGGTACCAGGGCATATTCTTCTGATAAAGCTCAGGACTGTCAAGATAGTCATCTATGGCTTTCCGATACGTTCTGGCCACCGTTGCCACATACAGGGCAGTCTTCATCCGCCCTTCTATTTTCAGGCTGTCAATACCCGCAGTGAGGATATCATCCATATGCTCGATCATGCACAGATCCTTGGAATTGAAGATATACGTTCCTCTCTCATTCTCATAGACAGGCATATATTCTCCCGGCCTGGTCTCCTCCACAATGGAGTATTTCCAACGGCAAGGATGGGTACATGCCCCCTGGTTCGCGTCTCTTCCTGTGAAGAAATTACTCAGCAGGCATCTTCCCGAATAGGATATGCACATGGCTCCATGGATAAAGGTCTCAATCTCCATATATCTCGGAATATTGGCCCGGATCTCCCGGATCTCCTCCAGGGAAAGCTCCCTGGCACACACCACACGCTTGGCTCCCAGTTCATGCCAGAACCGGTAAGTGCCGTAATTGGTGTTGTTGGCCTGGGTGCTGATATGCCGCTCGATCTCCGGGCATACTTCCTTTGCAATCATAAAAACACCGGGATCTGATATGATCAGCGCATCCGGCTTTATCTTTTTTAACTCTTCAAAATATTCCCGTACGCCCTCCAAATCCCTGTTGTGGGCCAGAATATTGGCTGTCACATATACCTTCACCCCATATCTGTGGGCAAAGGAAATGCCTTCAGCCATATCCTCCATGGAAAAATTCCGGGCTTTTGCCCTCAGCCCAAACACCTCTCCGCCGATATATACAGCATCCGCACCGTATATAACAGCGATCTTCAGGACCTCCAGGCTGCTGGCGGGAATCAGTAATTCTGGTTTTTTTCTCATTTGGCCTGTTCCTCAATGCTTTCTATTTCTTTATACTCAGAGTCACTCCATCTCCCAGAGGCAGAATGGAGGTTTCCAGTTCTTCATGGTTCTTCAACACATAGAGATACTCCCGCATCCGCTTGTAAATCGTGCGGTTCCTGCGCTCCACAGCAAAATGGGATTCTACCAGATCCCCGTCCTGCAGCACATTATCAGACACCAGCACCGCGCCCGGTGCAAGCAGTCTCAATATCTCCGGAAGAAAATGGATATACTGCGCCTTGGCAGCATCCATAAAAATAAAATCATAGGGACCATCCAGCGTTTTCAAAACCTGGGCAGCATCACCGCAAAGCAGTGTGATCTGCTCTTCCTTCCCTGCTTTTCTGAAATTCTCCCGCGCAATGGGTATCCGCTTCTCATAGTTCTCTATGGTGGTGATCCTGCTGTTTTCAGGCGCATATTCACTCATGAGAAGTGTAGAGAACCCAACAGCAGTCCCCACCTCTAAAATGAGGCGGGGACGTTTTATCTGAAGCAATACTTTCAGGAAACTCTGCATCTCCCTGCGAATCACAGGCACCCTGTCCTCCCTGGCTTTTTTCTCCAGTTCGTTGAGAAAGGGGGTATTGCCCCTGTCCAGGGAATTGATGTAGGTCACCATTCTCTCGTCAACTATCACATTTATTTCCTCTGTTACTCCTGTTCACCTGTGTCAGATTCACCGGATTCGTCGGATTCACCGCCTTCACCGGCATCCTCACCGCCCGTATCCGTGTCACCGCCGTCTGTCTCTGAGGTATCCTGCACAGCCGAATTGCCGTCCCCCTGCGTAGGCTGGCCGTCCACATTCTCCCGAGCCAGAATTGCCATCATCTCTTCTGCTGTCATATTTGTATTCAGGATATAGGTGCCTGCCTGCAGTTTGTCCTTGTAATTGGACAGCTTCTCCTGTACCACAAAAACTTTTGCATCCTCGATCAGTCCCTTTTTCTTCAGGATCTTTCCTATCTGATAGACAGAGGAGCCATCCTTGATCACAACTGTGATATCTGTACCCTCGCCTTCAGCCATGGGGACTTCATTAAAAATCGCATATCCGAAATCATAGGCAGACTTGCCCACAAAAATGACAGCAAATATAATACAGGCATAGACTGCCAGTCTGAAAAAACCACTTGCCATTATAGATGCCGCACCCTGTTTTCTGATTCCTTTTGCCATGTTGTTCTCCTTATTTTTAAAGATCCGGAATATCCAACTGTATTCCCTGATGGATGGACGCGTCAATACTCTGAAGCTGTCTGCACAGCGTAAGCTCCGCCTCTAAAAAACGGTTCACCTCCGGTATCCTGCACAATTCATCCATCTTGCTGTCTACATCATCAATCGCGTCATAGAGATTGATCTCATCACCTTCTGCCTGAATCTGATAATTCAGCTTGCGCAGTTCATCTACCTGTTCCTTCAACCCCGGAATTGCTTTGATCTCCTCCAGAGCCGTGCAATACTGCTTGTAGACAACGCCGTTCTTGATCGCATGCACCAGCTTGTCCACGCAGACGTCGATTATACTCATTTCCTAAGCCTCCATGATGATCGGCAGAATCATGGGATTTCTCTTGGTCCTCTTCCATAAAAATTCACCCAGGGAGTCCTTGATAACATTCTTGATCTTGCCCCAGTCCGTAATATGCTTGTCCAGACACACATCTATGGCATCCTCCACCACAATTCTGGCCTCATCCATCAAATCTTCCGATTCTCTCACATATACAAAACCACGCGATACAATATCCGGTCCTGCCAGGAGACGGCTGGAACGCTTCTCCAGTGTCAGCACCACGATCATGATGCCGTCCTCTGCCAGATGCTGACGGTCGCGAAGCACAATATTTCCCACATCGCCCACGCCGAGTCCGTCCACCAGGATTGCTCCTGTCCGCACTTTTCCTGTAACCTTTGCCGGTTCCTCCTCATTCAGTTCCAGCACATCGCCGGACTGCAGGATAAACACATTTTCTTTGGGGATTCCCAAATCCAGGGCAAGTCCTGCCTGGGCCTTCAGATGACGGTATTCGCCGTGCACCGGAATGGCATATTTGGGTTTTACCAGGGAATAGATCAGCTTGATCTCTTCCTGGCAGGCATGTCCGGATACGTGGGCATCCTGGAAGATAACGTCCGCACCTTTCATGCTCAGTTCATTGATAACCTTGGATACTGCCTTTTCATTGCCTGGAATGGGATTGGAACTGAAAATAATAGTATCGTTTGGTTTGATGGTCACTTTTTTGTGAATGCTGGCTGCCATTCTGGAGAGGGCAGCCATGGACTCTCCCTGGCTGCCCGTGGTGATCAGCGTAACCTTCTCATCCGGGTAATTCCGAAGCTGGTCGATCTCAATGAGCGTCTTGTCCGGAATCTTCAAATACCCCAGCTCTGAGGCCGTGCCGATAACATTTACCATGCTCCGGCCCTCCACAGCCACCTTCCTGCCGTATTTATAGGCAGAATTGATGATCTGCTGCACCCTGTCCACATTGGAGGCAAAGGTCGCTATGATGATCCTGGTATTCTTGTGTTCCGCAAATATATTGTCAAAGGTCTTACCCACGGTGCGCTCAGACATGGTAAATCCCTTACGCTCCGCATTGGTACTGTCGCACATGAGTGCCAGTACGCCTTTCTTTCCGATCTCCGCAAACCGCTGCAGGTCAATGGCATCTCCAAATACAGGTGTATAGTCCACCTTAAAGTCGCCTGTGTGCACCACGATCCCTGCCGGTGAGTAGATGGCCAGGGCGGATGCATCCTGGATACTGTGATTTGTCTTGATAAATTCTATACGAAAGCAGCCCAGGTTAATGGACTGTCCATGTTTGATCACTTTTCTCTTAGTGCTTCTGAGCAGATTGTGCTCTTTAAATTTATTTTCAATTAATCCGATCGTAAGCTTTGTTGCATAGATGGGTATATTGATCTCCTTCATTACATAAGGAAGTGCACCGATATGGTCCTCGTGGCCATGGGTGATAACGAATCCTTTGACTTTGTCAATATTGTCCTTCAGATATGTGATGTCCGGTATCACAAGGTCAATTCCCAGCATATCGTCCTCGGGAAATGACAGACCGCAGTCCACAACGACAATACTGTCCTCATATTCAAAGGCAGTAATATTCATTCCTATCTGTTCCAACCCGCCCAAAGGAATGATCTTCAATTTTGAGTTGTTATTTTTTTTCAAGTTAATTCCTCCAATTTTCCGTTCAAATGTAACTGTTCAGCGCCGCAAACGCACTGACTCACGGAACTGCTCCGCTCAATTTTCAAATTCAACGTCCTCTAACATGGCCTCAAAGACTTTGTAAACCGCATCGTATTCTGTGTCATCTTCCACAAACACGTAGCAGCCTTCTTCCTCGCCATCCTCTGAAATGTCCTTTAATATATATGCTGCCGCCCCTTCATCGTCCGAATCCTCAGGGTCTATGACCAGCAGATATACGCTTCCGTTCACTCTTGTCTGTTCCAGAATTCCCAACTCTAATTCTGTTCCGTCTTCTCCATCAAAAATAATTGTCTCCATACATTCTTCCTTTCTGTCGTTCTTTTTACGTGCATAAACGCCCAAACCCGGAAACGAGCCTTCTTCCCCTCAATAGTCCAAATACGGTATCAAGCTGAAATCAAACTGTACCCGGGTTTGCTTTTGCATCCAGATAGCCCTGCAAAATAAACACTGCAGCTATCATATCCACGTATTTACTTCTGTTCTCTCTGCGCACACCGCTTTCCATGAGTGTGCGGTTGGCCTCAACAGTAGTCAGCCTTTCATCCCACATGATCACGGGCAGGCCGCATCTTCTCTCCAGCATTTCCTTCAGCTCCAGAGACTTCTGCGCCCGATCTCCTATGGTATTATTCATGTTCTTGGGAAAGCCAAGAACAATCTCTTCCACCTGATATTCGCTGATAAGCTCCTCAATCCGGCGAAGGGATTTTCTAAGTTTATTTTCATCTTCCCGACGGATAATTTCGATTCCCTGGGCAGTAAGACCCAGAGGGTCGCTGATCGCCACCCCTATTGTCTTAGAGCCATAGTCAAGTCCCATGATCCTCATCATCAGTCACGCTTCCAGGATTCGTTCTTAATATACTCCTTCAGAAGCTCCTCCACTAACTCATCACGCTCTACTTTCATGATGGTGCTTCTGGCACCCTTGTAGCTGGTGATATAAGTCGGATCGCCGGACATGATGTAACCAACAATTTGGTTTACCGGATTATATCCTTTCTCCGCCATGGCATTGTACACCAGGTCCAGAACTTCTTTTACCCGGACTTCCGGTTCTGTCTTAACTTTGAAATATTGAGTATTTCCTAAATTATTCTCCATAATCTCTCACGCCCTTATCTAAACTTGTAACTATTCGGGTTACCGTCCACTCCACAGCCTGCCGCTTGTCAATAAGCTATGGGCCATTTGGCAAAACAGCCAATGAGCACTCCAACCGCCGGATAGTTCTCTAAACCATAACCTTATTCTAATATATCTTGGAGGGAAATTCAACCATTATATTGCGCAAATAAAAACGCCATCTTCGACAAATCCAGCAATTTTGCCAATTTTTAAGCAATTCTCCAGATTTTCTTCTGTCTCTGCCGCCACTTTTAAATACTCTCTGGTATGGCCTATCCAGTATGTTTTTCCCTGGATTTCGGCCTTTTCCTCAAAAAGGATCTCCACTTCTCTGCCAAGATAATATTCCATAAATTTCTGTTTCCGGCGTTTTCCCAGGTCTATGAGGATATGGCTTCTGACAGCTTTTTCCTGTTCCGGTATCTGTCCTTCCATGCGGTCTGCCCGGGTGCCCTTCCTTCTGGAATATTTGAAGATATGGGTCTCGTAAAATCCCACGCTTTCTATCATAGCTCTGGATGCCTCAAACTCCTCCTCTGACTCCTGTGGAAATCCCACGATCACATCCGTGGTGAGAGCCGGATGTTCAAAATATTTCCGCAGAAGTGCACAGCCGTCCAGATATTCCTGTGCAGAGTATCTTCTGTTCATGCGTTTTAAGGTGGCGTCACAGCCGCTCTGCAGAGACAGATGGAAATGAGGACATATTTTAGATAAGCTGCTTATAGTTTTGACAAATTCTTCCGTAATAATACGGGGTTCCAGAGATCCGAGGCGAATTCTTTTCACGCCCTCTATCTCATGGACAGCCAGGATCAGCTCAAGAAGCGAATCCCCACAGTCCACACCATAGGAGCTGAGATGGATACCTGTCAGAACAAATTCCTGATATCCGTTCTTTACCAGCCGTTTTACCTCTTCTACGACCTCTTCTCTTCTGCGGCTCCTCACCCGTCCCCTCACATAAGGGATAATACAGTAACTGCAGAACTGGTTGCATCCATCCTGTACCTTCAGATAGGCCCTAGTGTGCTCCCCAGTGGAGGAAAGCTGCAGATTCTCGTATTCCACCTGTTCTTTTAAATCTATCAGCTCTTTATCCTGGCCCTTTTCCCTGTCGTACTGCTCCAGTACAGCCAGCAGATCCTGCTTTTTATTATTTCCCAGCACAATATCAATGGCCTCGTCAATCTGTACCTCATCTTTTTTTGCCTGTACATAACAGCCTGCTGCCACCACTATGGCATCCGGGTTCATCTTTTTTGCCTTGTGCAGCATCTGTCTTGATTTGCGGTCGGCTATATTTGTAACAGTACAGGTATTGATGATATATATGTCTGCTCCGGGCGCAAAAGGCACAATTTCATACCCTGCCTGTTCCAGCATCTGCTGCATAGCCTCTATCTCGTATGCGTTGACTTTACAGCCCAGATTGTGCAATGCTACTTTCTTTTTCATTCTAATCCTCTTTATCATGATAATTCGTTAAGCGTTTTGACGAATAGTCGTCGGATTCTTTGTATTTTATTTCTCCCTTTTTTATATTGACTTTTTTTGCCATTAACGGTAACATAAGTCTTGTAAGAAGCAAAAAACGGAATAGGTAAGGGAGGATTTTTCCAATGAAAACAGTAAAAATTTCACTGAATTCTATCGACAAAGTAAAATCATTCGTGAATGAAATTACAAAATTTGATTATGATTTTGATTTAGTATCCGGAAGATACGTTATCGACGCTAAGTCCATCATGGGTATCTTCAGCTTAGATTTATCAAAAGCTATTGACTTGAACATCCATGCAGCTGATGGCGCTTTAGATGACATCTTAACTGTGTTAAAACCATATTTAGTAGACTAATCGAGATTCATTCCGACAAAGCAACAACCGGGACTGCCTGCTGGCAGTCCTTTTTTTCATTTCACAGAACAGCCTTTGCTCTTGCTGCTATGAAACCGAAAGACTGAATCGTATCTTTACTCACAGATGATCGTCTCCGCTGTACTCACAGCTTCCTCCATCATCTCTTCTATCTTCTCCTGAAGCTTTTCCTCTGAGCGTTTGATCACTTTCAGGCTTGGTTTTGTAACAGGATGTTTTGCCACAAAAATGGTGCAGCAGTCCTCATAGGGAAGAATAGATGTCTCATATGTGTTGATCTTCAGCGCTACATCCACGATCTCCTGCTTGTCAAAGCCGATGACCGGACGGAATACAGGCATGGTGCACACCTCATTTGTGGCTGCAAGACTCTGCATGGTCTGGCTTGCCACCTGGCCGATGCTCTCCCCTGTGATCAGGCCCAGGCAACCATCCTTCTCTGCAAATGCCTCCGCTATCTTCATCATATAGCGGCGCATAATGATGGTCAGCTCCTCATGTGGGCATTTTTCATAAATATATAGCTGGATATCCGTGAAATTGACCACATGCAGATGGATGGGACCGCTGTAGCGTGCCACCAGTTTTGCCAGATCCACAACCTTTTGTTTTGCACGCTCGCTGGTGTACGGCGGCGCGTGGAAATATACAGCGTCAATCTTCACACCGCGCTTTGCGATCATATATCCTGCCACTGGGCTGTCTATGCCGCCGGACAGAAGAAGCATGGCTTTTCCTCCGGTTCCCACAGGCATTCCTCCGGGTCCTGGGATCACCTGGGAGTACAGATATATCTTATCCCTGATCTCCAAATGGATAAATACATCCGGCTTGTGCACATCCACTTTCATATTGGGGCACGCATCCAGAACCGCTCCGCCCAGCTCTGCGTTCAGCTCCATAGAATTCATGGGATAGCTCTTCTTGGTCCTTCTCACATCCATCTTAAATGTCATTTCTCTGCTGCCGTATACTTCTTTTACATAGGAGACAACAGCCTTTGCAAGCTCATCATATCCCTCATCCTGCAGCACAACAGCGGGACAGATACCATAGATGCCGAACACACGCTTCAGCGCCTCCACAGTCTCCTCATAATCAAATTCGCTGCGGGCAAATACATAGATCCTGCCTCTTTCTTTCACCACATCAAAGGACCCGTCCACATCTTTCAGCACACGGCGGATCTGATCCACCAGAGCGTCCTCAAAGATGTACCGGTTCTTTCCTTTGATGGCTATCTCTGCATATTTTATCAAAAATGCTTTATACATATCTTATTCCTTTCCTTTATCAATGCCTTGCATACCTGCGAAGCACAGGCAGTACAGTTCTGATCTCCTCCAGCGTATAGTCAAGCTCCTCTTTTGTGGTGAACTCGCTGAGGCTGAAGCGTATGGCTGACTCTCTGCGTTCCTTGTCCGCGGATATGGCGGTCATAGTGGCACTTGCAGCCCGCTTGTGGCTGGAACAGGCACTTCCCGCTGACACATAGATGCCCTTTTCCTCCAGAGTATGCAGAAGCACTTCACTCCTCACACCCAGGAAACTGGCATTTACAATATGGGGCGCCCCGTTCTCAGGCGCAGGCCCATTGATGACCACCTGTTCCATGGCAGACAGGTTTTCTGCCAGGTATCCTTTAAGCTCTCTCAGTTTTTTTATTTTTTCCTCATGGTTTTCATACACCATGCGTGCCGCAGTTCCCAGTCCCGCGATTCCCGGCACATTATCTGTACCGGAGCGCATGCCCTTTTGCTGGCCGCCGCCCAGAATAAGGGGCTGGATCTTCACCTTTTCACTGACGTACAAAAATCCCACTCCCTTTGGCCCATGGATCTTATGGCTGCTCACAGAGAGCAGATCGATCCCCGCGCGTTTGGGATAGATCCTGTACTTTCCATAGCCCTGTATGGCATCCACATGGTACACGGTCTTTGGATTCTTCTCGTGTACCAGCTTTGCCGCGGCCTCCACAGGCACCACAGCTCCCACCTCGTTATTCACATACATGGTGGATACCAGGATCGTATCCGGCCGCATCGCAGCCTCCAGTTCTTCCATGGAGAGATTCCCTTTCTCATCCACAGGGATCACGGTCAGCTCATACCCCTGTTCCTTCAGCCAGTTAAGAGGCGCCGAAACCGCTGCATGCTCAAATGAGGTGGTAATGATATGCTTACCCTGGCGGCAGTTGGCAAGCGCTGTGCCCACCAAAGCCCAGTTGTCTGATTCGGTTCCTCCTGAAGTAAAGAAAATCTCTTTTTCCTGTACCTTCAGGGTTTTGGCAATGGCTGCTGCGGCTTCCTTCACATACTTTTCTGCCTCCACGCCCTTTAAGTGCATAGCCGACGGGTTGCCGTAATCCTCTGTCATGGTCTTCACCACAATGTCCTTTACCTCATCAAAACATTTTGTGGTGGCTGAGTTGTCCAGATACGCTTCCATTTTATTCCTCCAATGCAAACATGAGGACAGAGAGGACTGTAAGCCCTGCTGTCTCTGTCCGCAGAATTCTTTTTCCCAGTGTGATGGCCTTTGCTCCCATTTCCACAGCCATCCGCACCTCTTCCTCGTCAAATCCGCCCTCCGGTCCGATGAAAATGCCGATGGACTGACCCGGTTCTATCTGAGCGATCAGTTCTTTGGTCTCCTTCATGCCTTTTGCCAATTCGTAGGGCAGAAGCACCACATCCAGCTTCTTGGCCTGCTCAATGGCCTGGCAAAAGCGCATGACAGGCTTTACCTCCGGCACATACATACGCTTTGACTGCTTCGCCGCGCTCTCCGCAATGGCCTGCCAGCGGCGGATCTTGTTCTCTTCTTTTTTTCCTTCCAGCTTTACCACAGCGCGCCTGGTGGCCACGGGAATGACCTGATGCACACCAAGCTCCACAGCTTTCTGGATGATCAGCTCCATCTTATCACCTTTTGGAAGACCCTGAAACAGATAAATTCTGGAAGACAGCTCATAGCCGGCCTCCTGCACATACATAACATGCGCCAGGACCTCCTCTGCTCCCATCTCCTCAATATAACAGGCATACTCCAGATCATTGCCGGAGCTTATGAGGATTTCCTCACCGGTCTTCATGCGGAGCACATTTTTTATATGGTTTACATCACTGCCCAGAATGCGGATGGTGTGTTCTTCCACCTGGGAAGGCTCTACGAAAAAACGGTACATGGATAACGCTCCTTAATTCTTTCTGGCAGTCACAGATACCCACTCGCCCTGGTATGTCACCTCCAGGACTTCAAGGCCTGCTTCCTTCACTGCCTTTACCACAGTTTCTTCCTTATCATCTATAATTCCTGACGTGATATAAATGCCGCCCTTTTTCATCTGGTTCAGAATGACCGGAGTAAGGGGAACCAGCACGTCAGCCAGAATGTTGGCAACGACAATATCGTACTTTTCATATCCCACTTTATCCTGGATGGCCTTGTCATCAATAATGTTTCCGATCATCATGTCAAAGCTCTCAGTAGGAATGTTATTTACTTCCTTATTTTCTTCCACAGCCGGGACTGCGCAGGGATCCAGGTCTGTTCCCACAGCATGTTTTGCTCCCAGCTTCAAGGCCACAATGGAAAGGATCCCGCTCCCGGTTCCCACATCTAAGAGTTCTGTCTCAGGTGTCACATATTTCTTGAGCTGACGGATACAGAGCTGTGTGGTTTCATGCATACCTGTGCCAAATGCGGTACCCGGATCAATGTGGATGATCATGCGGTCCTTATCTTCCTCTTTTACCTCTTCCCAGGAAGGGATGATCAGAATATCGTCCACATAGAACTGTTTGAAATACTGTTTCCAGTTATTGATCCAGTCCTTGTCCTCTGTCTGGGAGGTGGTTATGGTACCCTCACCGATGTCCACAAAATTACGAAGCTCTGAAAGCTCATCCTTCACCTTTTGAAGCATTTCCTCCACATTCTCATCCTCATCCAGATAAAAATTCAGATATGCCACGCCGTCATCCTCCGGCATGTCCGGCAGGATGTCCACAAACATCTGTTTTTTATCCTCCTCAGTCAGCGGCTGTTTATCCTCTATCTCCGCCCCCTGAATGCCGATGTCAGCCAGTGTGGATATAATGATATCCTCCACGTCGGTTCTTGTTTTCAGTGTGAATTTATTCCATTTCATATATTATATTCTCCTTTCCGGCTGCGTTTGCAGTCAGTGAAACAGTCGCCTGTCTACACAAATAAAAACACCAGGGAAATCGTGGCCGCCGAGAGCACGGTCGACAAAATGATCCCCTCGGAAATGGTGGTTGTTTCTTTCCCATACTGTTCCGCCATCATCATGGGCATATTAGCCACAGGCAGAGACATCATCAGCACAACGGAAGCCCTCATAATATAATCCGGCAGAAACGGTTTTAACAGCAGGGCCAGGGCTATGGGCACTGCAATAAAACGGACAGCAGTAAAAAGCAGAAGCCTTTTATTTTTAAACACACTGCCCAGGTTCATTCCCACCAGAGACATTCCTATCACCAGCAGGGATAAAAGGGTGCAGGCATTGCCGCAGTAGTTCACCAGTGACTGCAGATCTGCCGGGATTTTTATATTGAACCAATAGATAATGAATGCAAGGATGCAGGCTATAAATCCCGGGCTGAAGATATCAGTCCAGGACTGCTCCACCCCATCCACGCCTTTTTTCACAAGCATGATTCCAAAGGTGAAGATCACCACATTGAACAGAAAGTTAAAGACGATCACATACACCATGGATTTCGGCCCCAGCACAGCAGATGCCACCGGCAGTCCGATAAATCCAAGATTGCCGAACACGGTCATCAGAATATATGCCTCTCTCTGGGAAAAAGGCACCCGCAGGATTTTTGTCAGGGCAAATCCCAAAATTATGAGAAAAGCAAAGCAGAGAACACCGATCAGGGCAACCAGGCCTACGTTTTTCCTGGATATGGAGGTCAGGTCGCTGAACATGCTGGAAATGATCAAAGCAGGGGAGCAGAGGTTCAATACCAGGGCTGACATGTCCTTTGATGCAGCGGAAGATATGATGCGTCTCTTGTGCAGGAAAAAACCCGCCATGATCAACGCGAATATTATTATCATCTGCTTCATCACTACAAGACCGCTCATTTTCTTATTCACTCTCCGCTTTTGTATTCAATATTCCTATTATATATAAAAAATTTACGGATTGCAATGATAAAAGGGGGCGATTTTAAGAATCATGGAGAGGGGGACGGAAACAGGGCCGGAAGGGGCGGGGCGGTCTATTTGCAGCCGCTCGACGTTTCAGAACCTGTGAACTAACCAATAACTGCGACTAAGACGGTCACCAGAGGGTTCCCGCCTAAGTCTCCGTAATTGGTGGATTTCACAGAACCTTCCACTTAACCTCGCTGCTGCAAATAGACCGCCCCGCCCCTTCCGGCCCTGTTTCCTGGTTTTCTATGGCGGAAAATATTTTTAAAAAAAATAAATGAGCTGCCACATACCAGTGCGGCAGCTCTTCAAATTATTTATTTTCTTTCGGCTGTTCCTATGGCCTTTCTGCACAGAAGAACAGTAAAGAACTGGAATACAGTGAGAAGGAGCAGGCTTGCCAGTTGTGCCTGTAATGCACCGTGAAAAATGGTGTTGATCACAGCAAAAGCGAAAAGCCCCACACATCTTCCCACTACCACAAACACCTCGTGAAATGCCAGTAATTCCGGTGTGTACTGCTCAGCTTCCGGTACACTTTGGGACATGTCAAAAAAGGTGGTATAGCAGGATATCTCTATCATTCCCGCGAAAAAAGCGTTGATGACAGCAAACGCCACCACCATTACCGGGCTGACGGCCCAGAGGCTTAGCAGAGAAACGCCGGTCAGTACGCAGATGGCGCCTACCATGTATTTCTGCCTGTTGTCAGGCCGTATAAAATGGCTCATAAACCAGAAACACAGAATAGAAGCCGCTCCGCTCAAAAAAGAATTGCAACCGATCAGAAACTCGTTCTTCACCAGTTGGTAAAGGATCATGTTGAGGATAAACATAAAAGTTCCCTCACGGACACCTTTCATGGTCTCCCCCAGCAGGCCATAGAGTATCTGACGTTTTTGACAGATCAGCCGCAAAAATTTCAGGTAATGTACTCCGGGCTTTTCCCGATGCCGGGTTTCATTTGGCAGACGGAAAACTGCCAGCAGTGTTGCGAAGGCTACCATAAAGGCTGCAATAAAAATAGCCACATAGCCCTTTACTCCTCCGATCAGAGAAATCAGGCTTCCTGAAAAAAGGGGAATCAGCAGATTGACCGCAGCGCTGAAAATACTGATGATCCCCATTCCGCTGTCTCTGTTCCAGGTCTCTGTACAGGACAGGATCATCCTTCCATAGCTGATGTAATAAAATCCGTCTGCCATGCCGTTAGCAAGCCCAAACAGCATGTAATACTGTCCCACCTGATCCTGAAAAAGGATATAGCAAAGATACAGAAGGTTATATCCCAGAATACCGATCGCTGCCGTTACCTTGCTCTGTGTCCAGTGCATGATCTGGGCAGATAAGAGCATCATGACCGCGCAGGCCGCAAAAATCGCGCCATTGTAAAACAGAGTGGAATTGATGCTCCCTGTCTGGTTCATCAGCAAAGTATTGATAAAAATTCCGGGGATCCTGGTGAATACCAGGAACAGTGTATGTACCAGAAGGAACTGGTAGTAATGGTGCCCCAGAGCAGTTCCTCCCAACACATATTTGATCTTTCTTTTTATGCTGTGTTCTCTTTTCACTACATAAGTGCCTCACTTAGCCAATGCGGCTAAAAGCAAATAATCTTGCTGTTTTGGGTTCCAATTTGATACGAAGACACTCTGTATCTGCTTCATATTTGTGATCTGTTTTCATATCCACGGGATACATACACCTCACATCTTTTATCTGACAGCCCTTCTTATGAAGGGGGATACAAAACTCTTTTTCCCCTTCTCCCTTGGTTCTCCATACAGCCAGATAGCACCTGTCCTGGCACTGCATTCCATAGCTCAGGTATTCATCTGAAAAGGATGCAAGCCCTGTGGGCCAGAAGGGAAGGCCTTCTTTGATATCTTCCCGTATCTCTTTATAGCAGCGAATCCCATCCGTCACCCGGCGCATCCTGCCCTCTCCTATCTGTCCCAGGTACCCACTCTGGTGGATGCGCAGGAGCATGGCATTTACCATGTTGAAGACCGCCTCCTCCTCTGTTCCCTGGATGAGCGGATAAGACCAGATCGCTGCCTGTTCCGGCGCACAAGCTGTAGCGCAGTTTGCTGCAATGGCTGCCATCTTGATATAATCTGTCTGATCCGTGACAGACTGGATACTCTGCCGGGAAAGCATGGAATACTCCATCCGCATGCCTCCGCTGCTGCAGTTTTCGATGATCAGGTCAGGATAGGTTTCAAACACCCTGTCAAGCCAGGCCAGGTAAGCACGGTTGTGTTCCAGCAGTCCCGCACCGGCGCTGTCCGCATCCCGGTCTGTACCCACACCGCAGTCTATGTTATAGTCCATCTTGATATAGCCTACCCCATATTCCTCCACAAGACGTCTGATCACGCCCATAGCGTACTCCTGCACCTGGGGATTTCTAAAATCAAGCTGATATCTGCAATGATCAATAACAGCCTGCCCGTTTCTCTGGAAAAACCAGTCCTTTGGCACCTTATCCACCATAGGACACTTTGTTCCCATGACTTCCAGCTCCAGCCACAGGCCGGGTATCATATCACGGCTTCTGATATATTGAATGACCTCTTCGATTCCTCCCGGAAACCTCTTTTTGCTGGGGAGCCACTCTCCCACGCCATCCCACCAATGGCCGTCAGAATACCACCCGCAGTCCACACAGAAATACTCACATCCCGCCTCTTTGGCGGCGTCGATCAGCGGTTTTAACACATCCGTTGTTGGATCGCCCATCAGACAATTCATATAGTCATTAAAAATAACCGGAAGTGTTTCATTATCCTTATTCTGCCTTCTGATCCTTCTTCTGTACTGTGTCATGGCACCTATACTATCCTGGAATTCTCCTTCCGTCACTGCAACGGCACAGGGTACAGAGGCAAAGCTTTCCCCTGGATGCAGGTTTATCATCCAGCCGTTCTCCTGGAAGGTTGGTCCTGAAATCTGGAGATACAACTGTTCCCGGATATCGCTGATCTCCCAGTGCCAGGAGCCGCTTGTCTCTATCTCCCATGTCATGGATGTGTCTGTTTCTGTGTTGTAATAACAGCCCATCGGCAGGAATTCGTCACATCCCCAGCTTCCTGTCTTGCTGTAGGAAATGCGCTTCATTGAAAAGGTATTCACAACGTCATAGCCCAGTTCATTCAGCGTATATTTTTTCCATTGTGCCTCCCCAAACCAGGTATTATGGGGAACATAGATCCATGCATTTTTATCTCTGGGCTGTTCACACCCAACTGAAAGACCCGTAAAGGCAAAGGAGGACAGATATTCCACCGAATATGTTTTCTCTCCTTGGTTCTTCAGCTCGTTCCAGCATCTCACAACAGGAATGCCCCTGTAGAACTGCATATGTGTGATCAGTTTTAATCCCTCATAGTCCTGCTGTATCTCCAGTTTTCTTCCGTATTCATTCTCATGATCCGTATGCGTCTCATATTTCATAAGCAGGGACGGGCTGCTGCCCGTATGTTTATTTCCGTGATGGTCACACTGGTCAAATCCGCTGGCCTGCATCTCCGCCAGAGTATAGACATGCAGGTCCTCCTGCGCAATGGCCTCCTTCTGCGGACAGCGGGAAAAATGAGTGAAGGCTGCCGCCTTTCCTTTTTCCAGTACCAAATTCATATAAATGCCGTTTTCAGCAATCTGCATTGTTGTTTTCTCCTTTTATCTGTAAATTATTGGGGCCAAAGCCCCAGGCGGAAAATCATCTGGATTTCCCCCTGTGATCCTGCCATATGTCAGCCCTTGATCCCCGTCTGGGCAATCCCTTCGATAAACTGCTTCTGGCATAAAATGTAGATGACAAGCATAGGCACTGTGGCAATGACACTGCCCGCCATCATAGCCCCCTTATTGGTGTGGCACACGCCCTGTAGAACACTCAGGCCTGCGGAAAGGGGCATGTGATTCAGATCATTGTTGGCGATCAGAGGCCACATCAGGTCTTTCCAGGCAAACAGGGCTGTAAAAATAGCCAGGGAGGCAATGGTCGATTTCGTGATGGGGACCATGATCTTTATAAAGGTCTGCCACGGATTGCAGCCATCCAAGATAGCGGCTTCTTCCAGTTCCTTGGGAAGTGACATGTACTGCTGCCTGAGCAGGAAAGTTCCGAACGCACTGACCAAAGCCGGAAACACCAGGGCAAACACGGTATTCAGCATATTGATCTTGGACAGCATCATATACTGGGGAACAATGAAGATCTGTCCCGGCACCATCATCTGCAGCAGCACGATCCCAAACAAAAGGTTCTTAAAAGGAAACTGCATCCTGGCAAACCCATAACCGGCCATACTGGAAAAAATCACTGCGCACAGCACACGGCCTGCTATCATAAGCAGCGTATTGCCGTACAGCCGCAGAAACGGCACTGCGTCCAGAGCCTGCCGGAAGTTCTCAGTATTTTTAAAACTGGACGGTAAGATCTGCATGGGTATCATCATCTGTTCCCCCACTGTTTTAAAGGAGGACAAAACCATCCAGAAGAATGGAAAAAGCATAATGATACTGCCTGCTATCAAAATAACATGTGTCCCTACATGTATTTTTTTCTTTCTCTGCATACTTTTTTCCTCCTAATCGTAATGCACCATTTTTTTCTGGGCCGCGAACTGTACTGCCGTAAATATCATGATCACACAGAGAGCGATAATAGAGATTGCGGAAGCATATGGCTTATCCTGTACCACAAACGCCTCCCTGTAATACTGAAACATGATTGTCCGTACAGAGTCCATAGCCTTTGATGTATTGTTCCCGTACAGCATGTAAATAAGATCGAACTGAGTCAGGGAACCGATAAATCCTGTTATTGTCAGGAAAAATACACTGGGTGAAATAAGCGGCACGGTTATCTTAAAAAGCTTTACAAAGCCATTGGCCCCGTCAATGGCCGCCGCCTCATAATATGTTTTCGGCACATTGGTAATAGCCACGATCAAAATAATGATCTGCTGTCCCATCCCGCCCCAAATGGCAATAATGACAATGGACAGCATGGCATACTTGGGATCATTGAGCCAGGAGTGGGTTTGGAATCCCAAATTACCCAGAAGCTGGTTCAAAGCTCCAAACTCCGTATTGTAAAGCCAGGACCAGACCATGGCTACTGCCGCGGGAGCTGCCACCATAGGTGTAAAATAGATCACCCGGTACACACTGGTCCCTCTGATTTTTTTACTCATGAGCCATGCCAGCAGCAGACTGATAAATATCCCTCCCGGAACAGACAACGCCGAGAATACCAAGGTATTTCTGAGACCGATCCACACTTCCCTGTCCTGGAATACCCGGACATAATTCTGAAGCCCGGCGAATATATATTCATCAAAGCCTGTACTCTGGGAAAAGCTGAGGATCATTATCTTGATAATGGGATAGATATTCAGGACCAGCAGGCCGATGATCGTGGGCGCGATAAAGAAATACCCCCAGAGCCATTTCTTTACTTTTCTTTTTTTCATCTCTTCACCTTTCATATAGAACGGAGCTGCCCAGCACCCCCGGCCGACGGCAGCCCCGTTATCAGAGTCTATTTTTCTTTTGCAAGTATCTCATTCATTTCTTTGGACGCGTCTGTGAACCCCTCCGCGGGAGAGATCTCTCCATTTAAGATTTTTGCCACATAGTCGTTCATTACTGCCTCCCACTGGGATTTTGACTCTGTACCTACAAACTGCACACCATAATCAAGGCCTTCCAAAATAACTTTTGTATCGTATTCCGCTTCATGTGCCTTGCTCCAATCTTCTTCCACACCGTCAAATGCCGGGATGGCAGGACCGTTTACGGCATCCTTCATTCCCTGTTCACTGCTGGCATATGCCACGAATTTCTTAGCTGCATCCATATTCTTGCAGTTCTTTGGTATGGACAGAGCGATTCCATTACTCTGAGTCGCTTTCACGCCTTCCGGTCCGGCCGGGAGCGGCGCAATGGCAAACTTGTCTTTCATGATCTCATTGTCCGTATAATTGTTCAACTGCCAGTTTCCCTGGAACTGCATGGCTACAGTTCCCGTTGCAAACATGCTGATATAGTCCACTTCCGCCTGCATTTCCTGGGATGGAGAATACTGCTGCAGCTTTACGAAAAAGTCCATGGCTTCAATGGATTTGGGATCATCCAGACCTGACACATTGTTTGCCTCGTCAATGATGCATCCACCGTTCTGATAGAGTAAATTTCCCCAGCTCTCCTGACTGTTATTGTACGCGTTAAATCCATATATCCCTTTTTCTTTGTCTGTGAGCTTCTGTGCAGCTTCCTCTAAGTCAGCCCAGGTCCATGAATCATCCGGATATGCCACCCCCGCATTGTCAAAAATCTCTTTATTATACACCAGAATCACGCAGTCCTTATCTTTCGGAACACCGTAGTGCTTATCCTCCATTGTGAAAAGCTTGGTGATGCCCTCCGGATAGTTGTCATAACTGAATGTATCATCTATCTCTGCCAGATCATCAAGCTGCTCCAGCTTATCCCCATTCACATATTTAGCAATGGTATTGGTATGCATGGTTACAATATCCGCCATGTTTCCGCTGGTGGCGGCTGCCTCCAGTTTTGTCCAGTATTCACCCCAGGGAGTGGTCTGGATTTCCACTTTGATGTCCGGATATACCTTGTTGAACCCGTCAACAGTAGCCTGGATAGAGTCCTTCTGGTTTTCATTCCACGTTACATAGGTGAGTGTCACGCCGCCTTTACTGCCCTCTGTTTTCTCTTTTTCTCCTCCCCCTGCATCGCTGCTGCCTGTACCGCATGCGCACAGAGAACCTGCCATAAGTGCTGCTAATAAGAAACTGCCATACTTTTTATTTTTCATGATTCTTCTCCTGTTCCTTTGTTTTGATTTTTTGTTTTTCTGATACCTGCTGTGCACACACGGTATATTATGTATTTCCTGCTGCTTATGTATGGAATTATAATATTGTAGCCTCACTTTTTACTACCTTTAAAAATTGCATATTGACAAATGTGATAAGCTATTATCTATGACATACTTTTGCTTTCTCAAATGATATATTTAAACAAAAGAGCTTTCGTTAATTTGTATATTTTTATATAAAAGGAGAGGATAAGAATATGAAACATGAATATAAAATCCTAGATCCTGCAAATATTCTTTTGCCGGAAGAGATATTTTACCTCAATCTGACCCACCATCATATGGAATATCATGTACATGCCCCAGGGTCCATCGAATTAAATTACATTGTAGACGGAGAATGTTTCTATGACATTGACGGCGAAATTTTCCCTGTCAAAAAAAGAAGTCTGATCCTGGTGAATGGACATATTCCCCACAAGCTCATCTGTACATCTCCCTGTATAAACATGAGTATCAACTGTTATCAGCATACGCTTTCGCCCAATCTGGGTACACTGCATGACCTGACCACAGCTTATCCGGCGCTGGCCTCTATTTTTGACAGCCTAAAAACCGGCGTTATCCTTCCCAATGCCAAGAATATATATCCGCTGATGCAGATCATCTTCAATGAATTCGGACATGGCAAGGACCCTTATTATATGAATCTGATGCTCAACAATGTGCTTATCCTCATACAGAAGCAGATGTCCACCACGGAACCCACACCGGCACAGACTTATGTGGAAAAGGTGAAGAATTATATCCATTACCATTATTTTAGCATAAAGGATATTGACGAAATTGCAGACTTTGCAGCATTAAACAAGGTCTATCTGCAGAAAATTTTTAAACGAGAAACCGGCACAACACTCTGGAATTATCTCACCCAGTTCCGCCTGGATAAAGCGGCTTATCTGCTGTGTAATTCTGACATCCCCATAGGAGATATTGATGAAATGATAGGAATAAATTCAAGACAGAATTTTTATCTCCTGTTCAAGAAAATATATGGCATGTCGCCCTCCGAATACAAACAGATCCACAAAAAATCTTAAGGTGTATTTGAATGGCAGGTTCTAATGCTGCGCATCATCTTCTGATTCTCCTAAATTTATGCGGATATAAAAAGCAGAGACATAATCCTTTAAAAAGATTATGCCTCTGCTCTATATTACTAAAATAATGTTTTACACACTCAGACTAAGGCGCCTATGCCTCCTCGTAGCTGACTTCCATATGAACCTTTCCGGATTTTTTCCGAAGAATTGCATATGCAAGGCCAAATACCAGTACCACAACATTTGCGATAAATTCCCATGGCTTCAGATCACTGAACAGAAGTGTTGTCTGCAGGATCAGAGAGATGCCGCCCACAACAGCCCAGAACATCAACATGCCATTGCTGACATGGAATTTTGATTTATTCCACACATCGGGAATCTTCTTGACCATATTGTAAGAAGTAAATGCCAGTATTGCAAAGAATACGTTGTTCAGAATAACTGCCATGTTGCCGATCGTAGAGATCGGAACATTGAACAGGATAACGATCACACATTCCACATAGAACATAGTCAGAATGACTGTAGGTGTCTTATATTTTTTATGGATAGTCGCAACTTTAGGCGGGAACCAACCGTCAACCGCTGCCTGCAGGATTGGCTTTGTAACCCAGCCAAGGGCAGAGTTCAGGGTTGTGGAAAGTGCGAACATGGCACCGCCGACGATAAAGAATACATGCAGCGGATACGGAAGCACTTCCGCGGATACCAGTGTCAAAGGCTGATTGGCAACTTCCGCTACCGGAAGAACGCCAGACGCAACCACTACCAGACCCGCATAGAAAACAGCGATAATACAGGTAGCCACTATGATGACAAAGGGGATATCCTTGGTGGGATTCTTACATTCCGCACCCAGATGGATAACAACATTTGCTCCTCCTACGGCCCAGGTAAACAGAGCACCTGCGGACAGCATGGATTTTACGCCGTGAGTCATAAACTCGGGTTGTTCAAAATAAGTGGGTGTTACATGGGGCAGACCAAATACGATAAATGCTGTCAGTGCCAGAACCATGATCAGCATCATTGCATTCTGCAGTTTGGCCGCTCCCTCAATCCCCATCAGGTTTGTAATATAGAAGACAGTCAGTACAATGAGAGCTATGAGCTGCCGTACAAAACCATTGGATGCCAGCGCCGGGATCAGACCCAGCATATAATCCGCAAAGCTCAAAGCATACATAGCCAGCGCTGTCCAGGACAGGATATGAACGATAACGAAGAATCCTGCGCTGACATCATTTCCCAAAAGTGCAAGCTGTGTATAGAAACCGCCTCTCAGACGAACCGTACCTGCTACAAATATCAATGGAATATTGGTGAAAATTGTAAATATGGCTGCGATCAGCATGGAAACACTGGCTGACCTTCCTGTCATGGCAATACCGATACCTACCATGGCAAAAATACCAGAACCGATCGTCTGACCGATACCAATGGACAGCAGTTCTTTTCTGCCTAAAACCCTCTTTAGTTCTTTGGTTGATGCAACTTCAGACATATATTCCCTCCTCTTTTATACAATGCTTTTTACACATTACTATTTCAAATAGACATAACTGCACTTTGATAAATCAAAAAGCGTACAGACTCCCCTGTGTACCGCCCATCCGGGAGAGCTTTACGCTCCCCGGGGGCAGTGCATTAGAAAAGAGGTTATGTCTATGTCCTGCCGTTATGCGTTTTTCCCTGCAAAATATCCGCCGCTTACTGCCTGCAGGATCTTGCCCGGCTTGATACAGTCGCCCACGGTGATAAACTCGGCATCGTTTGTGCGAAGCTTCTCCACCTCGTCGATCTTTGATCTCATGCCCACTGACAACAATACGGTGTCAGCCGGATAGATCACTTCTTTGCCGTCTTTGTCCTTTGCATGTACTCCGTCGTCCTCAATAGAGGTAACTGTAACTTCCGTATACGGATGTAAATTCTCTGTACGTTTCTCATATTCCAGCATCATGGCTTTCAGATGCAGAACCGGTGCGTCGGGAGCCAGTTTCTCCTGCATTTCCAGAACCGTTACATCTTTTCCTTCCATAGCCAGGGCCAGGCCTTCTTCACATCCCACAAGACCGCCGCCGATCACCACTACCTTTTCTCCAAACTTCAGATCCGGATCACGGAGCTGGGTTACTTTTACCACATTATCTCTGTCAACTCCCGGTATCCTGGGGATAACAGGCTCTGCACCCACTGCACATACTACAGTGTCCGGTGCGATTTCCTGGATCAGTTCCGGTGTAGCTGTGGTATTCAAGCGTACCTGGATCGCTTTTCTCTCCACCATACGGATCAGATACTGCAGATATCTGCCAAGGTCCTCCTTGAAGGATACATCGTGAACAGCCACATTCAGCATACCGCCGAGACGATCCGCTTTTTCGATGAGGATGACTTCATGTCCCTGCTCCTCAGCTTTTAATGCTGCCTGCATACCGCCCGGGCCTCCGCCTATGACTAATACTTTCTTAGGCTGTGGTTTCGGCTGATACATGCCCTCTTTTAAGTCGCGTCCCACTTCCGGATTCACCACACACTGGGAAATGCCGGAACACATATCTACATAGGGAACGAAATCCAGTGACAGGCAGTGATTACATCTCACACAGGGACGAACCTCGTCAAAACGTCCTGCTTTTGCCTTGTTGGGGAATTCCGGATCTGCCAGGATCTGACGTCCCACATAGATAACGTCTGCCTTGCCGGATGCGATGATGTCTTCCATCTCTGCCGGGTCTGACAGGGAACCTACGGTTGCGATCGGTGTCTTTACATGCTTCTTGATGGCTTCTGCCAAATAAACATTGACGCCATGGGGCAGGAATGCTGACGGGAACATACGGCATCCGGAGTTTACATCACGGAAGGAGGTGGCTGATACATGGATCAGATCCACTTTGCCGTCCAGCATCTTGGCAAACTCAATAGCGTCATCAAGGCCGTAACCGCCTTCCATGAACTCATCACCTGAGATACGGATCTCAATGGGGAAGTTTGGCCCAACAGCTTTACGGATACGGTCAATGACCATAAGCGGGAATCTGGCACGGTTCTCAATGGAACCGCCGTATTTGTCTGTTCTTGTATTATACAGCGGTGATAAGAATTCGCTGAGCAGCCATCCGTGGCCGCCGTGAACCATGACCATATCAAATCCGCCGAATTTGGCTACATAAGCACCGTGTGCAAAGGCATCCGCAATCTCGTTCATAATGTCTTCGTCCATAGGTGTTACATCCACACCGTATACACCGGGCTGTGCGCTGGGTCCATAGATGATGCCGTTGGTATACTGAGGATGGGCACGGGCACCGCTATGTAAAATTTCGATATTGGCCAGTGCATTGTGCTGATGGATCCTGTCTGTGAGCTGCAGATGTGACGGCATAAATCCCTCATTGTCCAGATTACAGAGATTGCCGTGAGCGCTTCCCGTGTGGGCATGGACCAAGGTCTCGCCTCTTGTGACAATGGCAGCGCCGCCTTTTGCGCGGTTCTCAAATGCTGCAAGGTTCTGTTCGGATAAAAATCCCGATGTGTTAGGTTCTGATCCCATAGGAGCAGTTGCAATACGGTTTTTCAGAGTTACGTTTCCGATACGTAACGGGCTGAATAAATGTGGATAGTTAGTTGACATAATAGCACCTCGTTTCTTTTTAATTGGTATATATCAATTGTTGTAATACCGTGTCAACCTTTCTGATTGGCTTATATTGATACTAGCATAAACCCTGCGTATAATCAATATCATTTTATATTTTCAGCATTAAAGTAAATTTTATTATATATTTTTTGTGTATTTTTCACATACAATCACATTACTGCCTATAAATCAATATATTCCAATCCATAAATTAATATATTCCAATTCCCCATTGTCAAATCGAGCTATACCAGTTTTGCATTTGATGACCTTCACTGTTTACAACATGTATATTCTATAATCCGGAAAAAAGAAGACCTGTCCTGAGATTCAATAAGATTTATAAAGAATTTGTATGACGCATATTATCGTTTTGATGTTGCCTGTATAGATAAAGAACGAAAAGGATGTGCACTGATATCCGTTGCACATCCCCTCTCTGTTCCGTCTCTGTTTTATTTTAAATATTTAAATAGAATTTCCGTAACTATTTCATCAGACCTGCCCAATTCCCTCTGACGCGGCAGCCTCATCCAGCCATCTTTTAAAAACCAGCCCCCGCAAATGGTACAAAGACCCCTGATCTGCATATTGATGAAAAAGAAAGCTGCAGATTCCCTTTTTTTCACACAGAAGTTGTATTTCTCTTATAAGTCCGTCTTTGTAGGAGGGGTTCTGCGGCAGGATGACCGCCTGATACCGGCTGGTATTCCGCTCCAGTTCATGTATGGTGTTCTTGACCGGAATATATGCATAAGGGCTGACAACGCCAAATTCTTTCAGGAAACATTCCACACTGAAACGGTACCATTCACCTCCGTATATGACGGCAATGGGCTTTTCTCCCCGGAGTTTTGCAATGTTGCTGATAGTCTCATTGGATACGGACAGAACCACCTTCTCCACAGGTATTCTGTCTCCGCCTTCTACCACATGCTTCACAGTTGCCCACACCTCATCGTGATGATTGATCGTGGTAGCGAACAGATCATATTTTTCCCGGTTTAATATACTCGGGTCTTCTCTGATCTCATCTATGAGGAAGGAATCTGCATGGACATTACAGAAGGCCGCGATTTCCTCGGCTGTATCCTGCAGGATTTCCTCACTGCAGTCTATCCAGGCAAGCTTCAGACGCTGGCTGTCAGGGACATGTCTCCAGGCACTCTCCATAAACATCCGCTCTATCTCTTTCTGCCCCTTGCCCATGGATGCCAGCTTTTCTATGGCTTCATGGATCACTTTGCATACTTTTCTGTCTATATCTGCCCTGCGGCTGGTGTCCACATAGGTTCCGCTGCCTTTTTTGGTAGCTGCATAGCCTTCCCGGCACAGCTCTTCATATGCCTGCTTCACTGTGTTGCGGGCCACGTGCAGATCTTCACTGAGTCTGCGCTCCGGCATGAGCCGCTCTCCTTCTTTCAAAGCGCCGCTCTCAATCTCTGCGATCAGCTTCTGTGCGATCTGAAGATATACAGGTACCTTTCCGCTTTCTTCTAATGTCCAGTTCATATTTCTCCATTCCCCTTCTGTCTGTCCATCTTAGTGACCACCTCCACCATGTGCATCCAGGACCCCTGGTCAATCTCATATTCCATGGGAATGATCCTGCATTTACTTTTTCTTGCCCTGGCTACCACCTGCAGCGTCCACGCGCTTGCATATTCTATGTAATCAGGCGGAATGATCAATGGCATTCCCTGTCTGCAGCAGTTGTCAATGGCCTCACTCATCTCTTCCTCACTGGAGCAGATCTGTTCATTCATCTTCCCCAGAAAATGCAGAGTCCTCTTGATATTCTTCAAAAATGCAGCACTCCTGTACAATATGCAGACAGGCTGCTCCTCAGGAATGGTGGCCAGCCTTGCGATCGTCTCTCTGCTCTCCACAAGCGCAAAGGTCTCAGTTGGAATACCCAGGGCATCTGCATACCCAATAAACTCCTTATAATGGCTCTGTGAGATAAATGCCAGATCACAGCGGGAACTGATCACCCGGTTTCCGGTAAGCAGATCCGACAACACATATGTTTCCACCGTCAGATTAGGGATGGATTCCACTACCGGAGCAATGGAATGCAAGGTCTCAACATTGCACTCCACCAGCGCCGCACAGATTTTCTGTTTTTCCTGGAAACGGCTGACCAGTTCCTGCTGTGCCAGAAGAAACAGCCTGTTCATGGGCATACCACTTTCTGACACTTTTGAAAACATCTCCTCCACAATTTCAGAAGGACTTTTCTCTTTCCCCTGTACGTTCCCGGATTTCTTCTCCTGTACATAGGCTCCCCCGCCGCGGATTTTCTGTACAACGCCCCTGTCCTGCAGCCAGGCATACGCTTTCTTTACAGTTCCCACTGACAATCCTGACTCATTTGCCATTTTGATTTCCGATAAAAGACGTTCCCCCGGAACCAGAATGCCGTCTGCTGCCTGCTGTTCTATCTGCCGGGCGAGCTGGAGATACAGCGGCGCTTCACCGTTTTTATCTATCTCAATTTTTTCCATCTCAACAACCTTATACTTCCTTTTATCTTTGTTCCATTTGTTGATAACTGTTCCATATTCTCACAGTAACGAACAAAATCCATATCGCTTTATCCATTGTACCATATCCCTTCCGGTAAAAAAAGAGGTACTGCCCACGGTAAGCTTTCTCTTGACATAAATGTGTAACAGGGCATACAATTGTTGCATATACAATAATTGGAGGTGCAATCATTAATGCTGAGACGTTTGTTTTCCTATATGCATCAGTACAAGAAGTTCGCAGTCCTTGCCATTTTCTGTGTTGCGGCGGAATCTGTTTTTGAATTGATCGTCCCCCTCATCATGGCGGATTTAGTGGATGTGGGAGTGGCAGCGGGTGATAAGGATTATATCTACATGAAAGGCCTGCAGATGATCATCTGCGCTGCCATAGCCCTGGTTCTGGGAATCGGAAGTGCCCGGTTTTCAGCCCTTGCGGGACAGGGACTGGGGGCAGAGCTTCGGAAGGCGGAATATGAAAAACTGCAGGGATATTCCTTTGCCAACATAGATCATTTCCGGGTATCCTCACTGGTCACCCGCCTCACCAGCGATGTGACCAATATTCAGAATTCCGTCTCCACAGGGCTGCGTCCTTTCTGCAGAGGGCCTGTAATGCTTGTGGCAGCCACGGGAGTGGCATTTTCTATCAACAAAAGCCTGGCCATGGTCTTCCTGGTTGCTCTGCCTGTATTGGGAATCCTGCTGTTCCTGATCATTTCCCATGTAAGACCTTTGTACACGAAAATGCAGGGTGCCGTAGACACGGTGAACCGGATCATTCAGGAAAATCTTATTGCTATCCGGGTCGTAAAAGCCTGTGTGAGAGAGGACTATGAAATTTCAAAATTTGAAGCCGGGAATGAAAATCTAAAGGCACAGTCCGAACACGCTTTCCGGTTAGCTGCCCTGAATATGCCGGCAATGCAGTTTGTCATGTACGGAACCATTTTAAGCATCCTTTGGTTTGGAGGGGGATTGATCAAAGGCGGCCAGATGCAGGTTGGCGAGCTGACCGGCTTTCTTAGCTATGTACTTCAGATCCTCAATTCCCTGATGATGATATCCAATGTATTTCTGATGCTCACACGTTCTATGGCATCCGGGACACGTATTTTAGAGGTCATTGATGAAAAAATTGATATTACAGATGATAGTGCCCGGGATATCCAGGTCAAAAGAGGAGAGATTGAATTCCAGCACGTATGGTTTAAGTACAAGAAAGAGGCAAAAGAATATGTGCTCTCTGACATTTCCCTCCACATAAAGCCCGGACAGACGGTTGGCATCATAGGGCAGACCGGAGCCGCCAAAACCACTCTGGTCCAGCTTATCCCCAGACTGTATGATGTGGAAAAAGGGGTTGTCAAGATAGACGGTATTCCGGTTCAGGAATACCCGCTAAAGCACCTGCGCGATGCTGTGGCTGTGGTCTTACAGAAAAACACCCTGTTCTCCGGCACACTCCTCTCCAATTTAAAATGGGGGAAGGAAGACGCCTCCATGGAGGATGTAAAGGAGGTCTGCCGGATCGCCTGCGTAGACGAATTTGTGGAACGGCTTTCGGATGGGTATGAGACAGAGATGGGACAGGGAGGCGTAAATGTTTCCGGCGGACAGAAACAAAGGATCTGCATAGCCCGGGCATTGCTGAAAAAGCCCAGAGTATTGATCCTGGATGATTCAACCAGTGCGGTGGACACTGCCACCGAAGGGATCATCCGACAGCGGATGCAGGAATTTCTTCCTGATATGACCAGGATCATCATTGCCCAGAGAATAACCTCTGTAAAACACGCTGACCAAATCATTCTTCTGGATGACGGCCGTATCAGCGATACGGGAACCCACGGGGAACTTTTACAGCGAAGCGAGATTTACAGACAGATATATGAATCCCAAAAGGAAGGAGCGGATCTGTAATGGCAAAATTTGTAGGATATAAAAGGCCCAAAAACACCAGGAAAACATTGCTGAACCTCTTTCGTTATCTGGGAAAGCATAAATGGATGTTTCTCCTGGTCGCCCTCCTGGTACTGATCAGCACCGGCGCAAATATCATGGGAACCTATTTACTGAAGCCGGTCATCAACCAATTTATTCTGCCCGGCAATACTTCGGGCCTTCTAAAAGCAGTGGCAGCCATGGGCGCCATGTATGGATGCGGGGCACTGGCCACTCTGGGTTATAACCAGTTGATGATAAAATCCGCGCAAAAGGTGATAAAGGAGATCAGGGCCGATCTCTTTGCCCACGTCCAAAAACTGCCTCTTCGGTATTATGATGCCCATACCCACGGTGAGCTGATGAGCCGCTTTACTAACGATGTGGATACGGTCCAGGAGGCCATGAACAATAGCTTTGCCATGATAATCCAAAGCTTTATGATGCTTACGGGTACGGTTGTCATGATGATGGTACTTAGCGTGAGGCTTTCCATGATCGTGGTATTTTTCCTTTTTCTCATGTTTGTGTTTATCAAATTTAACGGAAGTAAAAGTAAGAAGTATTTCCAGAGACAGCAGGCTGAGATCGGAAGGATCAATGGATTTGTGGAGGAGATGATGGCAGGACAGAAAGTGGAAAAAGTATTTAACCATGAGGAAAAGGACTTCCAGACTTTCTGTGAAATGAACGAATCACTGAGAAAGGAATCCTCAAACGCCCTGACTTTTGCCGGTCTGATGGTACCCACCATTGTAAGCCTGTCCTATGTAAACTATGCTGTTTCTGCCTGTGTGGGCGGTCTTTTCACCGTATTCGGCATGCTGGACATCGGAAGCCTGGCCTCGTATCTGGTCTATGTAAGGCAGAGCGCCATGCCCTTAAACCAGTTTACACAACAGGTGAATTTCTTATTGTCAGCGCTGTCCGGCGCAGAACGTATCTTTGATATGATGGAGGAGCCCCCGGAAATCGACGAGGGAGAGGTCACACTCTGTAATGTGGAGACAGATCACGACACACTGAAAGAATGCAGCCAGCATACCGGACAATTCGCCTGGAAGGTTCCAGGAGAGGCGGGTGCTCATCTGGTTTTGCTGAAGGGAGATGTCAAGTTTAAAGATGTCATATTCGGATATGACCAGGAAAAGATCATTCTGAACAACATCTCCCTGTATGCAAAGCCGGGACAGAAAATCGCCTTTGTAGGCTCCACCGGTGCAGGAAAAACAACCATCATTAATCTTATCAACCGTTTCTATGAAATTCAGTCAGGCGTGATCACCTATGACGGGATTGATATCAAGAGGATCAGGAAGGACGATCTGAGGCGTTCCCTTGCAATGGTCATCCAGGATACCCATTTATTCACGGGAACCATAGCAGAGAACATCCGGTACGGAAATCTGGAAGCAGACAACAGTGAAATCCATGAGGCGGCTGTGATCGCCAACGCGGACTCCTTCATCAGAAGACTCCCCGAAGGATATGACACTATGCTGTACAGTGACGGAAGCAATCTGTCCCAGGGACAGCGGCAGCTTCTGGCCATTGCCAGAGCCGCCATAGCCAAGCCTCCTGTATTGATCCTGGATGAAGCCACCAGTTCCATTGACACCCGTACAGAACGGCTCATAGAAAAGGGGATGGATGCCATTATGGAAGGCAGGACCGTATTTGTCATAGCACACAGGCTGTCCACAGTGCGTAATGCCAAAGCCATTCTGGTGCTGGAAAAGGGGGAGATCATTGAGCGGGGCAGTCATGATGAGCTGTTGGAGCAAAAAGGACGCTATTATCAATTGTATACAGGACAATTTGAATTGGAGTGATGAAAATGGAAAAGAGTAAGATCAGAGAAATCCTGCACAGCCTGGACATGGAGCGCAGAAAAATAATAAGGCCAAAGTTCCAGGAGCTGGGCCTGACCGTAGGCGAAGGGCAGGCAAAGATCCTGAAATGCCTTCTGGAGCAGGGAAGCATGACACAGCGTGAGCTTGCTGACAAATGTATGCTGGATGTGACAACAATGTCCAGAACCTTGGACAAATTGCAGGGGGCAGGTTATCTGCTCAGAACAGCCAACCCCTCCTGCAGAAGATCCTTTCTTATCTGTATTACAAAAAAAGGGGAAGAAAAGGCTGCCTGCGTGCAGAAAATATTTTCCGCTCTGGACGAACAGATCTGTCAGGGAATATCAGAGAACGAACTGGAAGCGCTTTATGATACTTTGCAGAAGATCATGAACAATTTTAAAAGTGAATGAGGATGCCATGAGTCATGGGCACATATCTGAAATTTGAATGTAACTGCCATGAGTCATCGGCGCACTCCAAAAGAAGGCACTGCGGAATCTTTTCCACAGCGCCTTCTTTGATTATGAATCCTCAAAAGTCTCTTTCAGTTTGTCCATGAATCCTTTTTTCTTTTTCTCCGTACTGCCGGCTGGACGGTTGCCGCAGGCCTCATCAAATTTTCTCAGAGCCTCTTTGGCGTCCTCATTCAGCTTGGTAGGCACTTGCACCACCAGAGTCACATAATGGTCACCGCGTACGCTCTTATTTCTCAGAGACGGCACACCCTTTCCTTTCAGGCGCACTTTTGTGTCTGTCTGTGTACCGGGCTTCACATCATACATCACGTCACCGTCCACGGTACTGATGCGCACCTCACCGCCCAGAGCAGCCTGTGCAAATGTGATGGGCGCCGTAGAGAATATGTTCATATCCTGCCTCTGGAAAATCGGATGGCGGGATACGATCACCTCCACCAGCAAATCTCCTCTCGGGCCGCCATTGGTTCCCGGTTCACCCTTATCCCTGATACGGATACTCTGTCCGTTGTCAATACCTGCCGGTACAGATACCTGGATCTTCTTTCTCTGGTTCACGTATCCGGTTCCACGGCAGTCCGGGCATTTGTCCTTGATGACCTTACCGGTTCCGTGACACTCCGGACAGGTCTGTACATTTCTCACCATGCCGAACATGGACTGCTGGGTGTATACCACCTGGCCTTCCCCGTGGCATTTCGGACAGGTTTCCGGAGAAGTTCCCGGCTTTGCGCCTGTTCCGTGACATGTATTACAGTTTTCCTTCAGATTCAGATCCAGCTCTTTTTCACAGCCAAACACTGCTTCCTCAAATGTAATGCGGACGGATGCCCTCACATTGGCACCTTTCATAGGGCCGTTGTTGGCTCTTCTTCTTCCGCCGCCGCCAAACAGATCGCCGAAAATATCGCCGAAAATATCACCCATATCAGCGCCGTCAAATCCGCTGAAGCCTCCAAAGCCTCCTGCTCCGCCGGCACCGCCGTTTTCAAAGGCCGCATGGCCGAACTGGTCATACTGTCTTCTCTTATCCGGGTCACTCAAAACGCCGTAGGCCTCTGTCGCCTCCTTGAATTTTTTCTCCGCTTCTTTGTCTCCGGGGTTTACATCAGGATGGTACTTCTTTGCCAGCTTACGGTATGCGCTTTTGATCGTGGCGTCGTCAGCGCCTTTGTCCACGCCTAAGACTTCATAGTAATCTCTTTTATCTGCCATTGGTCTTATCCCTTTCTAAACATACAGTCAGGCATGGAGTGCTGTAAACACCCCATGCCATCCAAGTCATTTACTGACAAAGCTATTTTATACTTCTCTGTAGTCTCCGTCAACCACATCATCACCGTATGCTTCATTTCCTCCCTGAGTACCGGCACCTGCGTCCGGACCAGGACCTGCCTGTGCTCCCTGGGAAGCCTGAGCCTGCTCATACATCTTAGCAAAGAGTTTCTGTGCGCTCTCCATCAGTTTGTCTTTGCCGGCTTTGATGTCAGCAACCTGAGCATCTGTGATCTCTTCTGTATTTGCACAGCTGTTTAACAGTTCTTTTAATGCGTTCAGATCTGCTTCTACAGCAGTCTTGTCATTGGCATCCAGCTTGTCGCCTGCTTCTTCCAGTGCTTTCTCAGTCTGGAATACCATAGCGTCAGCGTCATTCTTGGTGTCTACAGCTTCTTTTCTCTTCTTATCCTGAGCTTCGTACTCAGCAGCCTCTCTGACTGCTTTGTCGATATCATCATCAGACATGTTGGAGCCTGCAGTGATGGTGATGTGCTGCTCTTTGCCTGTTCCCAGGTCTTTTGCGGATACATTCACGATACCATTGGCATCAATATCAAAAGTAACCTCGATCTGCGGAACACCTCTTCTTGCAGGCGGAATTCCATCCAGACGGAACTGTCCGAGGGATTTGTTATCTCTTGCGAACTGTCTCTCACCCTGTACCACGTTGATATCTACTGCTGTCTGGTTATCAGCCGCAGTGGAGAAGATCTGGCTCTTCTTAGTAGGGATCGTTGTATTTCTCTCGATCAGTCTTGTTGCGATACCGCCCATGGTCTCAATGGACAGGGACAACGGAGTAACATCCAGAAGAAGGATATCGCCTGCGCCTGCGTCGCCTGCCAGCTTACCGCCCTGTACGGAAGCACCCAGAGCTACACACTCATCCGGGTTCAGAGTCTTGCTTGGCTCTTTGCCTGTGAGCTGTTTTACTTTGTCCTGTACAGCCGGAATACGTGTGGAACCGCCGACTAACAGTACCTGGCCCAGTTCGGAAGAATTCAGGCCTGCATCAGACAGTGCACGGCGAACCGGCTCTGCTGTTCTCTCAACCAGGTCATGTGTCAATTCATCGAATTTGGCCCTTGTCAGGTTCATATCAAAGTGCAGAGGTCCATTGCTGTTCATGCTGATAAACGGCAGGTTGATATTGGTTGTGGTTGCTGAGGAAAGTTCTTTTTTCGCTTTCTCAGCAGCCTCTTTGATCCTCTGCATTGCCATCTTGTCTGCGGAAAGGTCTACGCCTTCGGATTTCTTGAATTCAGCGATCATGTAATCTGCAACTTTCTGGTCAAAGTCGTCGCCGCCCAGACGGTTGTCACCTGCTGTGGATAATACTTCGATAACGCCGTCACCGATCTCAATGATGGAAACATCGAAAGTACCACCGCCTAAGTCGTATACCATGATCTTCTGCTCTTTTTCATTGTCAAGGCCGTAAGCAAGCGCTGCTGCTGTAGGCTCGTTGATGATACGTTTTACTTCCAGACCTGCAATCTTACCAGCGTCTTTTGTTGCCTGACGCTGAGCATCGTTGAAGTAAGCAGGAACTGTGATAACTGCCTCTGTTACTTTCTCACCCAGATAGTTTTCCGCGTCGCTTTTCAGTTTCTGAAGGATCATTGCGGAAATTTCCTGCGGAGAATATTTTTTATCGTCAATTGTCACTCTGTAATCTGTTCCCATATGTCTCTTAATGGAAGAGATGGTTTTATCTGCATTGGTAACAGCCTGACGTTTTGCCGGCTCACCTACCAGTCTTTCTCCTGATTTTGTAAAAGCTACTACGGACGGTGTTGTTCTTGCGCCCTCTGCATTGGCGATAACTACCGGCTGTCCGCCTTCCATAACACCTACACAACTGTTTGTTGTACCTAAGTCAATACCTATAATTTTACCCATGATAAATTCCTCCTGAATTTAAAATCAATTACTTTTCCTGTTCACAGCGGCTTTACGCTCCCGCCAAAGCGTTTCATCTATGAGATAAAATCCAACGGTCTGTCCCGCCGGAGAATTTGGGTTGCGCCTTCGGCGCACCATCTAAAACTAATTGGCAACCTTCACCATGCTGTGTCTCACTACATGGTCTTTGTAAAGGTAGCCTTTCTGGAATTCTTCCACCACTACATTCTCACCGGCTTCTTCATCCTCCACATGCATCACTGCATTGTGGTAATCCGGATTGAATTCCTGCCCTACTGCTTCAATAGGCTTTACGCCGATCTCTTCAAAGACGGTCATCATCTGCTTGTAAATCTTTGTCATACCGTCAGCAAAGGGACTTTCTTTTTCATTTTCCGGAACTGCCGCAAGACCTCTTTCAAAGTTGTCAACAACCGGAAGAATCTTATCGATCACTTCACGCGCGCCGATTTCATACATGGAGGCTTTCTCCTTCTCTGTGCGCTTTCTGAAGTTATCGAACTCTGCCATCTGGCGTTTCACCATATCGGTGAGCTCTTCTATTTTTTCATCTTTTTTATCTTTTTTCTTCTTACCGAACAAGCCTTTTTTCTCAGATGACTTGCCTTTTGTCTGGTCAGCCTGCTCTTCTGTCCGGCCTTCTGTCTCCTCATCAGCCTGGTCATCATCGTCACCGGGCTCTTCACAGGTGGCCTCCTCTGCCAGCGCCTTATCGTCTTCCTCTAAGATTTCTTCTGCCTTCTCATCAGAAGCCGTATCCGGCTGCATCTCTTCATATAATTCTTTTTCTTCTGACACGAATCCGTACCGCCTTTCTAGGTTTTCTTAAATATATTGTCTAACTGCGTCTTCAGCGTTTTTAAATTGTCCACTACATTTTCGTAATCCATACGTTTGGGGCCTATGATACCGATGGTTCCCTGCATACCGCCTCCCAAATCATATGTGGCCGTCACGACGCTGCAGTCTTTCATAGTCTTAACAGGAGTTTCATTTCCAATGTATACCTGAATGCCGGTATTTTCCTCGGAATTCATGGTATCTTTGACCAAATCTACCAGTTCCTGTTTTTCCTCAAAGGCGGAAATCAGTTCACTGGCTTTTGAGGTATCTGCCAGCTCCGGATATTTAAAAATATTCGTGGTCCCGCTGGTATAAATCTCCACCTCATCCTCATCCACCGCAATGGCATTAGCCACCGCGTCAATGACGCTTCCCACAACAGCGCTGTGGATACCTGCCTGTTCTTTCATCTTAGTGATCATACCCAGGTTGATCTCCTCAATGGTGAGGCCGTTTAACTGGGTATTGAGAAGCAGGTTCAGCTTCAGTATTGTGTCATCATCCATAGGCTCCTGAAGGGCTATCATATGATTCTTTACAATATTTCCTTCGATCACCAGAACTGCCAGAAGCTGCATCTCAGCCACTCTGGAAAGCTGAATGAATTTTAATTTGTTTCTGTGATAGGTCGGGCCGGTGATCATGGTCGCGTAGTTGGTGTTGGATGCAAGAACCTTCACCACCTGTTTGAGCACCTTCTCCATTTTGTCGGTCCGCTCGATCATCATTTCCTTGATTTCCGAAACTTCCTGTTCCTTCTCCCGCATCAGCTCATCCACATAGAGGCGATAACCTGCGTCTGAGGGAATCCGCCCTGCCGAAGTGTGGGGCTGTACGATATACCCCAGTTCCTCCAGGTCTGACATCTCGTTCCGGATAGTTGCAGAGCTGAGATTCAGGTCAGTGTATTTTGAAATAGTTCTCGAGCCAACCGGTTCGCCGGTCTCCAGATACGTCTGGATAATGGCTTTTAATATCTTTCGTTTCCGCTCATCCAGTTCACTGTCCATTATTATCTCCTTTCTGCTTTTGCATTGATAAGGCCGGTCTCTTTTCCGGCATTGTTAGCACTCGTTTGTGTGGAGTGCTAACATCTATGTTCTAAAGATAGCACCAGCGTGTTTATTTGTCAAGGGCTTTATATTTTTTTTAGAAAGTTTCAGAATTTGCAACAATAATGAAGAAAAAGGGACATGCAAAAAAACAGAGGGGCTGTCTATACATAACAGCATTCCCTCTGTTTTGTTATATTATATCGGAAATATTAGTCGATTTTCATTTATTCAATAGGTACAATATAAAGGTTGTCCTCAGTCAGAACCTGCTCACCCTCAGGATAGGATTTTACGAACAGAAGGCTCTCCACCTGATCCGGGTCCAGTATCCGGTCAATTCCATAGGTCAGGGTATACTCATCACTGTCTTCCGATAAATAGCCGGAACTGCCGGGGCCCCGGTACAGATACAGATATGTGGTTCCGTCTTTTAATTTTACTCCTGTCAGCCACGGCGCTTCCTCATATGTCCGGGAAACAATCTCTTCCCCTGACTCATTCACGCCTTTTTCCTCTGTCAGCTTTCTTGGGAAATCATATACCACTCTCATGGAAATAGGAGATATTTCTACCTGCTTTACAGTGGCCCCGCTGTCCCCAAGCACATAGTCCGGGCTGCTTTCCCGTACATGATCCGAACCGCCCAGGGTCCAGGCAAAATCCCACTCAGCTTCTATGTCCGGTATATAACCGTCTATGGTGATCTCACCCAAATTTTCCAACTCAACACTGATGGGCTTTCCGATAAAGTATCCCTTTTCATCTTCTTTTGCCAAAGTGATCTCATACTCCATACTGCCGTCTTCCAGAGCATATCTCTCCAAGATTCCATCCTCAGAGATTGGAGTCCCGTCCGCATAGACAGCTCTGCCGTCATTTCCCTGCACCAATCCGTTGTAAAAGGATCTGGAAATGCTGAATCCTCCGTCTGCCGCGTCTTTGCCGTCAATTTTCACCTGTACATTTTCAAAATCCGGCTGCTTTCCCTGATCAAGCTCATAGCCCTCCACCTTAAATGCCAAATGTACGTAATAGTTATCCACAATACTCTGCATTGCCGTGACTTTTATCCCCTGGGCACTTACACTTTTGTCCACAGGTGACGCCATATTTTCCGCTTCCAGTTTATGCATTTGATCCGGTTCCGCTTTCATCCCCTCTGACATTCCGTGACTCCACTGCATATAGGCTGCCGCCCCCGCTGTGACAGTTCCAAAGACAAGAAGGGCCGCGGCTGCAAGGACCCATATTTTTTTTCTTGGCACTTTACCCGTTACTTTTCTCATTGCCATACTCTCCTCTTCGTACCTTTTCCGGGCATCCTTTTTTATAGAAGCAAAAGCTTCCTCTGCTTTTTGCTGTACCCTTTCCGGAATCTGCACATCCTGTCTGAGTTTTTCTAATATTTCATCTTCTCTCATACTCATATCAGTCTTCTCCTTTCCACCTCCGGATAATATTCCTCTGCCATCTTCTTTCTGGCTCTCGCTATCCTCGTCCTCACAGTCGCCTCCGGAATATCCAGGATTTCTGCGATTTCCGACATTTTAAAGCCTTCCACATAATACAGGACGATCACGGTCCGGTATTTCTCATCCAGGATTCCCAGGGCCTCATTCCATTCCAGATCACTGTAACCCTCTTCTTTTACTTCCACTTCAGGCGTCTCGTCTGTGAAAAAAAGATTTTCCTTTTTGTTCCTTATATCATTACATTTGTTGATCAGGATTCTGGTCATCCAGGTACGGAAATACCTTTCTTCCCTGAGCTGGTCTATTTTCTCCCAGCAGGTGAGGATGGTTTCCGATATGGCATCTGCAGCGTCCTCCTGGTTGGAAAGCAGTGAGCGGGCAGCTTTGTACATATTCTGCATCTGGGACTGCATGAGTTCCGTGAACGCATCCGCATCCCGCTCCTTCGCTTTTTTTATAAGATCATTCATAACAGGTTCCTTTCTTCCGTACGTACGTTTCCACATGTTTTTCATGTTTCTGCTTATTAGACAGTTCATCTGCCGGAAATGTTTCAACTGCCTCCCATAAAATTTTACCGCAAGGCTGCAGACATGGTCAGGATGGCTTTTTTCCTGACAACAAAGCAGCCGGCGCTCCACCCATTCCCGGAGCGCCGGCTGCTTCTTATACCACTGCTTTTCTGTTCGATACTTTATTGATGATAAATACTACAATGACCAGTGCTGCCACTGCAAATCCCAGAGAAGCCGCACTTTTTGTGGCTCCCGCGATTATAAACGCAGTCAGGGCAATGACACCGTTGACCAGCGCATAGGGAAGCTGGGTCCTCACATGCTCCACCAGATCGCATTCTGCCCCTGTGGAGGACAGGATCGTAGTATCGGAGATAGGGGAACAATGGTCGCCAAACAGACCCCCGGAGAGAACCGCACCTACCGCTATGGCAAAAGGTATGGAGAAAGCCTGTGCCATGGGTATAGCAAGAGGCATCATGATCGCAAAGGTTCCCCAGGAACTGCCTGTGGAAAAGGAGACAAAGGCTCCAAACAAAAAGATTGCCGCCGGAACCAGAGCCGCTGAAAAGCTCATGGACTTCAGCACATCCACAATAAACTGGGCCGTTCCCAGTTCACTGATCATACTTCCCAGAGACCAGGCCAGTACCAGGGTAATTGCCACATCTGTCATCCCCTTCATACCTCCCACATATACTTTGAAGGTCTCACTGAAGTTCATTACCTTGAAAAGACAGATCATGAGGATCAGGACCAGCGCCCCGAAAAAATAGCCCATGGTAAGCGCAACTCTGAATTCGTTACCGTCCACCTTTTTAAAGGGAAAGCCTAAAGGCGCCAGGGTCGCGAACAGGGTGACAAATACCACTACAATAGGAAGGATCACCATGATCGGCTTTGCGTTCTTTTTAGAATATATTCCGGTACTCTCTTCTTCCTCCGCGTGTTCTGTAAAGCTGTAACCGGCTTTTTCTTTCTCTGTTCTCTGCTCCGCTTTTTTCATCTGGGAAAAATCTATTTTTGTGAAAGCTATGAGCGGAATCAGGATGATCGCCAAGATCGCGTAGATCTGAAAGGGAATCGCCTGGACAAAAGTGGTATAATCGGATTCCTTTACACCCAGATTGTCAAATTCTGACTGGATAAGTCCCATAATATATACGCCCCAGCCGATAAATGGGATCAGAATCGCCACCGGAGAAGACGTGGAGTCCAGGATCCAGGCCAGTTTTTCCCTGGAGATTTTCAGCTTGTCAAACAGCGGCCGAAACACAGGTCCCACCAGAAGCGGGGTTCCCAGATCAGAAAAAAATATAATAATCCCGCCTGCCCAGGCGCAGAGCTGTGCTTTCAGTTTTGTGTTCACATAGCGGTATGCACTCTGCCCGAAAGCCTGCGCGCCTCCCGACTTTTCCATGAGCTTGATAAATCCTCCGATGAACACAACCAGAACGATCACACCCGCATTATAACTGTCTGTAAGCTGCACGAATAAATAATCACCGATCATGGATTTCACCGCTAAAAACGGATTACCATGGCTGAAGATCAATACACCTGTAAGCCCTCCACAGAAAAGAGAAAGAATCACATTTCTGCTCTTGATCGCCAGGATAACGGCTATGATAGGCGGCAATAAACTTAAAATACCGTAATTCATAGTTTTCCTCCCAAAATATTTAATATTTTCACATAAGAAAAGGCCTTGGCTGGATATCTTAAAGCAGCCACGGTCCTGTATTTCTGCCCCGCCCAGGGACAGTCCATGAGTAATATTACATTATTCTGAATAAATTTACAAGAAATTTATTTTATTTCCGCCAATCAGGTCCTGAGTATAAAAAAATCCTGCGGAGGAGGAAAATACTATCCCGGTTTTTTCCATCCCCGCAGGTATCTTATCCAGAGTATATCTGAAAGCTGCTTTTGATCGTCGAAATGATTTTTCAGATTTTCAGACATACTCCGGCATATACGGATCAATCCTCTGAAATCTCCTCCAGATTTTTTCTAAGCTCTATCATCTTATCACGCAGCTCTGCTGCCATCTCGAAATTCAGATCCGCTGCCGCTGCCCGCATCTGTTTTTCCACATCCTGAATCAGCTTCTTCAGCTCTTTTTTGTTCATGGACTCCGGGTCTTTCATCAGCTTATTCTCCGTCTCAGCCACACTCTTGGAGATACTGATAAGATCACGGACCGCCTTCCTGATCGTCTGCGGTGTGATGCCGTGGGCTTCGTTGTACTCCTGCTGCAGCTTACGGCGGCGCATGGTTTCGTCAATGGCAAGACGCATGGAATCTGTTATTTTATCACCATACATGATAACACGTCCATCCGAGTTACGGGCCGCGCGTCCAATGGTCTGGATCAGGGATGTCTCAGAACGCAGGAAGCCTTCTTTATCCGCATCCAGGATTGCCACAAGGGTGATCTCCGGAATATCCAGGCCTTCACGGAGGAGGTTAATGCCTACCAGCACATCAAACACATTTAAGCGCATATCACGGATAATCTCTGTACGCTCCAGGGTATCTATATCCGAGTGCAGGTATTTGACCCGGATGCCCAGCTCTTTCATATAATCCGTCAAATCCTCTGCCATCCGCTTAGTCAGAGTGGTTATGAGTATCTTATTGCCTTTCTCCACCTCTTTGTTGACTTCCCCCACAAGGTCGTCAATCTGTCCCGCCACAGGGCGTACCTCCACCATGGGGTCCAGAAGTCCTGTGGGCCGGATGATCTGCTCTGCCCGCAGCAGTTCATGGTTTGCCTCATAGTCCCCCGGTGTGGCAGACACAAACATGATCTGGTCGATCTTGTCCTCAAATTCTTCAAAGTTAAGAGGACGGTTGTCCAGTGCTGACGGCAGGCGGAATCCATAGTCCACCAGTGTACTCTTTCTGGAGCGGTCACCTGCATACATGCCCCGTATCTGAGGGATCGTCTTGTGGGACTCATCTACAATGATCAGGTAGTCATCCCCAAAATAATCCATAAGCGTATATGGCGCCTCCCCCGGTTCCAAACCGGATAAATGGCGGGAGTAGTTCTCGATCCCGGAACAGAATCCCGTCTCTTTCAGCATTTCTATATCAAAGTTGGTTCTCTCGGAAATCCTCTGTGCTTCCAGCAGTTTGTCCTCACTGCGGAAATATTCCACCCGCTCCTTTAACTCCTCCTCAATATTCACAGCCGCCTTGCGTATCTGCTCAATGGGAACTACATAATGAGAGGCCGGGAAGATAGCAATGTGATTGAGCTGGGATTTGATCTCTCCGGTCAAGGTGTCGATCTGGGTGATCCTGTCAATTTCATCCCCGAAAAATTCCACCCGCACTGCCATGTCCGTATAATCTGCCGGAAAGATTTCCAACACATCTCCCCGCACGCGGAAGGTACCACGGTGAAAGTCCATGTCATTTCTGTCATACTGGATATCAATCAGCTCCCGCACCACATCATCCCTGTCCTTTTCCATGCCCGGACGCAGGGAGATGATCATGTTCTGGTAATCCTTCGGGCTTCCAATGCCGTAGATACAGGATACACTGGAGATAATGATAACATCCTTCCTCTCACTCAGGGAGGAGGTTGCGGAGAGACGGAGCTTGTCGATCTCGTCGTTGACGGAGGAGTCTTTTGCAATATAGGTGTCGGATGAAGGGACATAGGCTTCGGGCTGGTAGTAATCGTAGTAGGAGACAAAATACTCTACTGCATTGTTCGGGAAGAATTCCTTGAACTCTCCATATAGCTGCGCCGCCAGAGTCTTATTATGCGCAATGATCAACGTTGGTTTATTCAATTGTTGTATAACGTTTGCCATCGTAAACGTCTTACCCGAACCGGTAACACCAAGCAAAGTCTCGCATTGGTTGCCTTCCTTGAAGCCTTTTACTAAGGCTTGGATAGCCTGGGGCTGGTCGCCGGTTGGGGAGTATTCTGATACTAAATTAAAATGGTCCATATGTTCTCCTTGTGAATCTATCTATGATTTTTATCATCTTCAATATTGTTCTTTACTAATCGTTCCAGTTCTCTTCTATTCGGTAAATACAATTCATATTTTGAAACAAACAAATTACTGTCCATTCCGTAGGTAGCATATTCTACAAGTAGTTCATCTTTATTTTTACTCAAAATAATCCCGATTGGAGCATTACTGCAAGCCGCATAAATAACGCTGACTCCATTTGACGTTGAAGTTCTCGCACACTCCACTTTTCATTTACAGTTTGTTTCTCGTAAAAGTTTCTCTCCAAACTATCATCAAGTTTAATCAGTTCGCATATATGAGACCAAGTTAATTTGTCAGACACTGTCTGACAATTTGGATATTTTAAATAAATTTTTTCATGTTGTTTAAATTATGTCGGCTATATCCTTTTCCTAATCTCAATGTTAATTCTTTCGATGATGTTGTCAGCAGTCCTTTTCCGCATTTCGCTTTAATATTCCCCTCTTGTTCACATTCAACTATATATTTACCTATCAACCAATAGGTTTCTGTCATAGTGCTCCTTTATACAACAAAATTTTTAATACAAAGCAGAAACATAAAACTGGGTGGCCAGAGTTCTTTATGGACTATGATTTTAGTAAAATCTTTGTATTCAGGTATTCCCGAATGTGTCTGAAAATCCATTGGGACAAATTGTGACGCAAAGCTGGCCGAAATATATTAATATAGTATAACACAAACCGGGACATATTAAAACTTTCACATGGCTGTCAACCGGTAATATTCTTTCTAAAAATAACTACAGCGCCCAAGAACGTATGTTCTATTTTATTCTATCAGAAATACCTTTTAAATGCAACCGGATAATGAGTAAAAAGGACCAAATTGGTAACAGTTCAGCCTTCCACTGTCCCGCGAGACGCTGCCTTGTATTTGAAAGGCAATCCCAAGGCGGCCACGCGCCAGACTGTGGTTTTTGCAGTCTGTATACATATTTTTGCTGCTATGAAGCCTATAAGCTGAATAGCAACCTAAATTGAAGAGAATCCGCCAAATTATCTATATCTTTCACAATAAACATGATATACTTTAAAAACAAAAAATAAACAGATACTATTCATAAAGTATGCTGATAATCCAAATCACCCCCATATGGAAATCTAAGCAGCCTGATACAACATTTCTCACAAAGGACAAAATAAAAAAGCAGAGGGAGATTACTATGTCAAAGGAAAATACAATATGTTTAATGAACGATTCTTTTCCTCCACTGATCGATGGAGTTGCCAACGCGGTGACCAATTATGCAGCTTTTTACCAGAAAAACTTCGGACGTGCCTATGTAGCGGTTCCATACCATCCTGATGCTGAGGATGAGAAGTTTCCATTCCCGGTCATCCGTTACCGGAGCTTTGATACAACAGAGCTGTTGAATTACCGGGCAGGCTATCCGTTCTCTGTCAGCGCAATGAAGGACTTAAAAGAGGTAAACTGTGATCTGATCCACAGCCACTGTCCATTTATGTCCACTGTTTTGGCACGTATCCTGCGCAGACATGTTGACGTTCCGCTTGTATTTACTTACCACACAAAATTTGATATAGACATTGCCAAAACGATCAAGTCCGGCATCCTGCAGAAGCAGGCAGTAAGCCTGATCGTAGATAATATCAATGCCTGTGATGAAGTGTGGACAGTCAGTGAAGGGGCCGGAGAAAACCTTCGTTCCCTTGGATATAAAGGTGATTACATTGTAATGCAGAATGGCGTTGATATTCCAAAAGGCCGTGTATCACAGGAGGATATACAAAAAGCAGCCAAAGGAGCGGATCTGCCGGAGGGTGTACCTGTTTATCTCTTTGTTGGAAGAATGATGTGGTACAAAGGCCTAAAAATTGTATTTGACGGACTGCGCAGATTAAAAGAAGATCACAAACCATTTCGTCTGGTCCTGATCGGAAAAGGAAAAGACAAAGAAGAAATGGAAAAGTATACGGAAGAAGCAGGGATCAGGGACCAATGCATCTTTACAGGGGCAATCTATGACAGGGATGTTCTTCGTGCCTGGTACTGCAGGGCAGATCTGTTTCTGTTTTCTTCCAGCTATGATACAAATGGCCTTGTGGTTCGTGAGGCGGCAGCCTGCGGACTGGCAAGTGCACTTATAAAAGACAGTTGTGCGGCAGAGGGGATCATGGATGGTGTGAATGGATTCCTATGTGAAGAGAATGCTGAAGGCATGTATTCTCTGCTAAAGCGTACACAGGAGCATCCGGAAGTGATGGCACAGGTAGGACAGCATGCCATGAACACGCTTTACCTATCCTGGGAGGACAGCGTAGCAAGGGCGGCACAGCGCTATGAGATAGTCAAAGAGAAATATGCCCGTAAAGAATATGTCAGCCAGAAGCGCTTCTCCGACGAGGTGATTACTGTTACAGGAAACGCCATGAATGGAATTGAGACGCTGCGGAATTTACAGCAGTCGTCCCTGGAAAGTATAGAGAACCTGAAAAGCTTTTCAAACATTCCAAAAGAGGGGATAGAGACACTGAAGAATCTTCAGAAATCATCCATGGAGAAACTTGCGGCAATGAACGAGTGGCAGAAAACATATCTGGAAAAGCTTGCAGAAAATCTTAGGAAATAGTATTAAAATGTACCGTTCCCTGCCAATTCCCCTCAAATTCTACCCACAGGGGATGTATAAATTGCTCCAAGAATGGTATTCTGTGTTTATGAAATACAGAGGAGGCCGACAAAATGGATCAATTGGAAATCGGAATGTTTATTGCAAAGAAGAGAAAGGAAAAGAATTTCACCCAGGCACATCTTGCTGAGAAGCTGGGTATTTCCAATAAGAGCATTTCAAAATGGGAAACAGGAAAATGTATGCCTGACTATGGCATCATCCAGTCTTTATGTAAGGAACTGGATATCACAATATCTGAATTGATGGACGGCGAGGAAACAGAACCTGACAGTATACGTGTTTATGACGATGACCAGATTTTAGACTTGATCAAAAGAATACAAAATCTGGAAAACCAGAAAGTATCTCTGTACGGTATTATTCTCATGACCATGGGAATCGCTCTATTTGCAGTCCACTTCTCTATCGGCGGAAGTGATGTCAGAGATTTCTTTTCGGGAATCCTAATGGGTCTCTCCATCGGAGAAATGCTCATTGGTATTTTCGTGACAGCAATGGGCTTTTCCAGGCAAAAATAAAAATATCATTTCTCTTATCAGTGCTCCATTTGTTCAGAACATACACTTCTGACCGAATGGAGCACAAAAATCATATTGTCTTTGTTCCATATCCTGTGGGATTTTCCTCCCCTGCATATCTCCGGTCCAGTTCTCTTCTGATTTCAGGATATTCCTCATCAAGCTTGTAAAACCGCAGAACAAACGCCAGCACCCCGCACACAGCCAGGGGAATCAAAATAAATCCGAACACCATGAACGGATTCCGGCCAGACATCTGTGCAGCAGTCCCAGCCGGACTTCCCAGATTTGCCGCAAAGACTGTCAGGCTCTGCCTTACCACACCTGCAAAACCAGCCCCTGCTGCTATGGCTTGGACAGCCCCCTGTCAAATAGACAAAGGGCTGTCCGAATTTTCATGTCCGGACTTCTTGTTCTTCTATCCACGCTCCTGTATAGTCTGTGATTCCCTTCCCGGTATTGGGATGCAGACTGGAATAAACCTGATCAGTCCCAAATACCGCCAGTAGAGAAATACACACAGGAATCAGTATCTTATACGGTATTTTCCTGATCAGATCGTCCAGAAGAGGGGCTGCCACATAGACAATAGCCATGCCTCCCAGGCCAAACACCAACAGCCCTTCCGCGCAGATCCTTCCATTCAGATTCAGGAAATAGCCGCTGTAGTCCCACCACTTCTTTCCGTTATGGGTAATTTCCAGGAACCAGGAGGTAAAGTATTCCACACAGCCGCACAACACTATGGTCAGAAGGAATTCCACAACGGGCTTTCCCCTGAATTTGTTCAGGACCGCCAGGATCATCACGCCTCCTGTCCCGTAAATGGGCAGCCAGGGACCATGCAGTACACCCCGGTTTACGAACACACCGTCTGTGATAAGATGCAGGCTCACCTCCCATATCCATCCCATAAAGGAAAATGCAAAAAATAGCATGATAAGCGACCACACAGAATAACGGCGTATGTAACGAAGAGTCTCCGCCTTCTGTCGCTTCCTGGTCTCCTGAATGGGAAACAGCCTTCCCGGATATGCCTTCCCCTGCACTGCATCCCGGATCACCTGGTATTTGAGCTGCCCCTCCTGGTATTCCTCATAGATCCGCTCATCCCGCCTGTTGATCACTGTGATTCCAAACACATTGGCAAGCAGCCCCGCAAAACCGGTCAATCGCTCCGGTTCCTCCTTTTCTTCCCCCAGAAGTGTGGCAAGTGTATCCCCATATACCTCGAAGATCACATCGTCATCGGCCTTCTCAAATAAATATCTGTCATTCAGATATTCGTACCCTTCTATTTTCTTTTCTATTGCCAGATTTCTCAGATGGGCATAATATTCACTGAACGCCGCCACCTTGTAGGGATTGGAATAAAAAATCGCGGTCAGCCCCAGGGTAAGGCTGCCAAGCATATCCCATCCCCAATAAGTAAGCTCAAAGACAAAGCATTCCCACTTATGTCCGTGCATGATCTTTCTGGAAAGGGTAATGGCTCTCCTCGGAGAAATATCAGGATTTTCTGCCGCTATGTAAGGTACCAGAAAATAGGAGTACCGCTTGATGATCCCGCCTGCCACCGTCAATGCCCATAACATCTGATACAGGGCTGTCATAGCCATAGTCAGGGACACCTTTATCCATCTCTTTACCCTGATGAGAAAAGTAAAGCGCTGGATAGACAATTTCTCATACACACGGCCTTCCAGAAAAATCCTCCGTGAAACTACCGTATACATGTTAAACAGAAACACCCAGGCCGCCAGACTCATCAATAAACTAAGCAGGATAAAGATAAAAACCGTTGCCCCGGCAGACCCCACCATAGAATTCACTGCCGCGATCAGAGTGGCCAAAATGGAGCCGGAGGAGATATCATTCACAAATCCCGCCAGCACTCCCCTGCTCCTGCCCAGGACTGCATTGCCTTTCCCTTCTTTTGTATCCTCCACTTCCTGTTCTTTCAATTCATTTGATAATTCCCTGCTCTCCTTCTCGTTTCCCTGGAGTGCTTCCAATACCACATCCGAAAGATTGGGCTGACCTCCCACAATACCGTTTACAGTGGTGTTATGGGTCTGTTTCTCTCTGGATTCAATCCTGATTCCATTGAGGGAACCGGAAAATTCACTTCCCAACATGGCCGCCACTGCACAGACTATCACAAATATCAGATAATGCTTCCGCAGAGACTGTCTTGCTTTCTGCTTCATCTCTTTTCTTGTCAACACATACTCATCCCCCGCCTTCTGTCTCTGTTCTGCCGCCAGATTTTAAAAATTATATATTTCACCCGGCAGATCAGTTTTATTTTATCACTGGTTTTATCTGCCTGCAACCCGGTGCATAAAAGAATGTGCGGTTTGTATCCGGTTCAATCCCCTCTGCCAATCCACTCTGAGAGAGTTTTGCAGAGCTGTACAATATCCAGTGGTTTGCTGACATGGGCATTCATCCCGGAGGCCAGCGCAGCGGAGACATCATCGCTGAACGCATTGGCTGTAGTGGCAATGATGGGGATGCTCATGGCCATGGGATGACCGGAGGCGCGGATCTTCTTGGCGGCTTCGTACCCATCCATGACCGGCATCTGTATATCCATCAGGACAGCGTCATAATCACCGGGCTTTGAGTCTAAAAATGTATCCAGTGCCTGCTGCCCATCCTCCACACAGTCTACCTCAGCTCCGTTCATACGCAGCAGCGTTGCCGCCACCTCCTGATTGAGCGCATTATCCTCTGCCATCAGCAGCCGAAAGCCGTCCAAAGGCCGGCCGGAAGCTTCCCGCTCTCCGGAGGATGCAGTATGCCGGCCTCTGTGTTCCAGTATCTCCTTGATGGCAGAATAGACAGAGGAACGGTAAAGCGGCTTTGGCAGAAATCCATTGACCCCTGCCTCCCGTGCCTCTTTTTCCACCTCCGCAATGTCATAAGCCGAGATCATGACAATAGGAACATCATTTCCCACCTCACGACGGATGCGGCGTGTCACCTCAATACCGTCCATGCCCGGCATTTTCCAGTCAATAAGACACAGATCCATGTCCTGACCTTCTCGATGCATCTCCTTCACCCGTTTTACAGCCTCGGCACCTGACAGACACCACTCAGAGCTGATCTTTATTTTTTCTAAGAGAACAGCAGTCTGTTCACAAACCTGTTGTTCATCATCCACGATCAATGCCCGCAGCCCCTGCTGTTCAAAATCAGGCTTCAAAACGCCGTCCTCCTGCCCTATTCTGAACGGCAGATCCACAATACAAGTAGTTCCCGCTCCCGGCTCACTCTCTATCTGGATCTGACCGCCCATCAGCGTAACCAGATTTCTGGTGATAGACATGCCAAGTCCTGTACCGCCAAAGCGTTTTGCAATGGAAGCGTCAGCCTGCTCAAAAGGCTGGTATATACGCTGGACAGCCTCCTTTGACATACCGATCCCCGTGTCAGAGAGAATGAAGCGCAGTATGTAAGTGGTATTTTTTTTGCCATGCAGAGAAACCTCCAGACGGATCCTGCCGCCAGGCGGGGTAAACTTCACTGCATTGGAACTGAGATTTAACAGTATCTGGTTGAGTCTCAGTGAATCACCGATAAATATGGTATTGCCTCCAAATCCCTCCATAGTTTCATCAAAAGCAATCCCTTTTTCCTTTGCCTGTGCATAAACAGTGGCTGCAAACCCGCTGACGATCTCGAAAATGTCAAAAGGCTCATTCTGCAGTATCATTTTACTGCTCTCAATCTTAGACATATCCAGCACGTCATTGATGAGCATCAGCAGATGTTTGGATGAAAAAGTGATTTTAGATAGACATTCTTCCACTCTGGCAGGCTCCCGGACAGAAGCCGCCGCTATGGTGGTCATGCCGATAATGGCGTTCAGGGGTGTACGGATCTCATGGCTCATTCTGGATAAAAACTCGCTTTTTGCCAGATTCGCCCGCTCTGCCGTCAACATTGCCTCCTGCAGGACCTGGCGTGATCGGACTTCTTCCGTACGGTCGGAAAATACTGTGATGAGCTGCGGGGTTTTCAAATCATCCACCCGGTAGACACGGATCAGCATCCAGTATTTTTCTTTATTTGATTTTGTATACTCCACCAGTCTTTCATATGGGGTATCGGACTTAAGAGAGCTGACGCCCTCCCGGACCGCCTGTGCGTCCACCTCATTGAGACCCTGGTAGAAGCTTTCCGGGCTTGCCATGGGGATTCCAAGCACCCGTTCCAGATTCAATCCGCGGTAGCTGATATCCCCTGTGTTGGCATCCCGGATAATGAATGCATCGTCAATGCTCCGTGACAGATCATCAAAAAGTCTACTGCGGTAAACCAGTTCTTTCCTCTGGCGCTGAAGAACATACTGGGAGATCAGCAGCACCCCTACCATCAAAATCATGAGCACAATAGAACCGATCAGATTAATGAGCCGTAGCCGTTCGGCTGTGATCCCATACCCCACCTTTTTTTCCTGGGCAGTCAATATAATGCTTTCCGTCTGGCGAAGAGCAGTGTCATAGACAGGCTGCAGATGCTCCTGGGCATAAGCCTCTATCTTTTCCTCTGTGATATCCGGCTGTCGGCAAAATTCCAGATATTTTGTCTGCTCTGTGTGCAGAAGCTCCAGAATACTTTTGAGTATCTGTACATCCTCCCTGCTGCCCAGATACAATTCCTCCAGCCGGGCAACCGGTTTCTCCAGAGAATGAGACAGTTCCTCCAGCTTATTTTGGGCAAATTCTATATCGTCACTGCTATAATGGCGTTCCAGCCGTCCTGTCCGCAGACTCATCTCTGACACATAAAGCTTCACATCTCCGGCAGAGATCACCACCTCAAAAGGATGGTTTGATATGATTTCCGTCTGCGCCGCCAGACTGGCAGAATTCCTGACGTTCATGACCAAATAAAAGAGCATCAGAAGAATGAGTACCACCGTGCTGATAATACTTATCTGCTGACTCCGTCCTATGGGAATCATCCTCTTTTTTAAAGTTCTTTGCATCTCCCTTAACTCCTTGCCTTTCCGGCTCTGTACGGCTCCTCCCCGGATGCCTGCTGCCAATCATTTCTATTTTTTTCTGATTGTTCCCATACCAATTTATTATTAAGTATAGCAAAGACAAATAGAGAAAGCAACTGCCGGTCAAAACTATATCTGTCTGTTTCTTAATTATTTATAAATATGTATAAAAAGAAGACCGACTGCTGATCGGTTTCTTCACATTCCGGATATTTTACCTCTAAACACAGGGCTTGGGAATCCATATGGTTTCCGTCCCCGGAATACCAATCTTTGACATAAAACCCGCTGTTTTTCGGAACTCATAGATCATGAGCGCCTCCAGTTCCTCAGAGAACCTGAGAAAATCTGTTTTTTCCAGAGCTTCTATAAAGACATCCATATAAGGACCGTAGACGGCGTTGACAGTATCCTGGCTACCGATCATGCCGTGAAATGCATTTGCCCAGAAAAACTGCTGCTGCAGCTCAGAATAAACGGACCGGATCGTCTGAAACGGGGCATATTTTACGATTATATCCATCATTTGAAAGGACAGGGTTTCACCGCGCTTTCTCTCCTTCTGGATCTTCAGTTTTCTACGGATAAGTTCAATGGCATGGGCATCAAGAGAGGAAAGTGTGAGCACACACGTCTCTCTGCAGGACAGCGCCGGGATCTGAAAGCTCTCCGTCATATCCACAAGTCTCCGGCGGAAAACAGGGTTGGTGAAATCGCTATTTTCCGTAGCCTTTTCAAGAGGAAGGACACGTGTTCCCACATATTTCGCGGACTTTACCGCCCCAACACAGCCAAGAAGACCAAGCACCCTCGGGCCGTACTTACCGAAACACCTCTCTGCTCTGCAAGCTCTTTCTGGGATGGAAGCAGGCTCCTTTTCCAGGGAATGCGCGGGTGGTATCCACAGATACGTGAAGACATGCACTGGCCTCCTCCATGGTGGGCAGTTTTTCACCGAAACCATAGACACCAAATTGTATTTTACTAAGCAGGACGTTATATACGATATTGCATAATTCTGTACTGTTTTTCAATAAATCTCTCCATTTTGATCCAAAATAAAATATATTGCAAATCCAGTATACCATTTTTTGTACCGGAATTCTACAGTCGTTTCCAGCCTTTGCCCCCACGTCTTTCTCTTTTCTCTTAACGCTAAAACAGCCGGGGACCAAAACTCCCCGGCTGTTTTCTATAAACTCTTATTCCTTTATTTCCAAATGTATGATACTGCACGCCGGAATGTGGAACTGAAGTCCCTTTTCTCCCACCTTCGCACTGTCAAAGGGGAGTGTCTTAACCTGATCCGGATTGTCAAATGTATTCCCATCCCTTATGTCTCCGGTCAATATTTCTCCCTCTGCTTCCTTTATCTGTCTTCCGCTTACTTCTGCCTCGATATCATACCCTTCATCAGCGGATAAGTTGGTGACCGTGATATGCAAAGTGCCGTTTTTGTCAACGGAAACGGACTGCGTTAAATTCGGCACCATGTACTGTTCCTGCAGGCCGATCTGTTTTGTCTCTATACTGCTCTCCACCAGAGTTGCGTCCTGATGGCATTTATACATATGAAAGACGTAATAGGTAGGTGTCTTGACCAGCTTATCCCCTTCTGTGAGCAATACGGATTGGAGCACATTGACTGTCTGGGCCAGATTTGCCATTTTCACCCGGTCACAATGCTGATTAAATATGTTGAGATTTATTCCTGCAACAAGGGCATCACGCATGGTACTCTGCTGATACAGAAATCCCGGATTGGTACCAGGCTCGCAGTCAAACCAGGTACCCCATTCGTCTATGATCATACCGATATTTTTATCCGGATCATACTCATCCATGATCGCCCCATGGCCTTGGATCAGCTCTTCCATGAACAGAGTTTTATTTAAAGTCCGATACCAGTCCTTTTCATCGAATTCAGTGGCGCTTCCTTTTACTTTCCAGTCATTGGGAACTGTATAATAATGTAAGGACAGTCCATCCATGAATCCATGCTGTTCCGGCTGGCTGTGGCGGAAGCAGGCAGCTAACACTTCTCTTGTCCAGTCGAAATCCTCAGCGTTTGGTCCGCAGCAGATTTTACTGATCTTCCTGTCATTTTTGTAGTCTCTGACATAGGTCTGATAACGGCGGTACTCATTGGCATAATATTCTGCAGTCATGTTTCCGCCGCAGCCCCAGTTTTCATTGCCTACGCCCCAATAATCAATATTCCATGACTCTTTTGATCCGTTTTCACCGCGAAGTTGTGACATGGGGGACATTCCCTCAAAGGTAATGTATTCCACCCAGTCTGACATTTCCTTTATCGTTCCGCTTCCCAGGTTTCCATTGACATAGGTTTTGCATCCCAACTGGCGGCAAAGCTCAAAGTATTCATGGGTACCGAAGCTGTTATCCTCAATAACCCCGCCCCAGTGTGTGTTGACTATCTTTTTCCGTTTCTCCTTTGGTCCGATCCCATCCATCCAATGATATTCATCGGCAAAACAGCCGCCCGGCCATCTCAGGACCGGCAGTCGGATCTCCTTCAGGGCATCCACCACATCTTTTCTCATTCCGTTTACATTCTCAATGGGGGAATCCTCCCCCACATAAATGCCGCCGTAAATACATCTGCCCAGATGCTCCGAAAAATGTCCGTAGATCTCTCTGTTTATCTTTCCTTTTATTTTGTCTGCATGAATCTGCATTTTATACATATCTCAGCCCTCTTATTCCCTATTTGTACAATTCAGCTCATCCAACACCTTCACTTGGAAATCCCGGAATTCCCCGCATCCGTTCTCCGCGAACATTCCGATATATGTACCTGTAAATGTCATGCATTTTGTACTCTCGGTGCAAAGTCCTACCACCAGTCCGGTGCCAAGCTCTGTAAAATGCTCTCCGTCTGTGCTGAAAGAAAATCTGTATAAGGTCTTGTCGGAAATGATCCGCAGAGTAACATTCTCTGCTGTGGGAATTTCCATACTTGCCGTAGTAGTAAAGATATCGTGTACATGTTTTGCCAGGCACACCTTCCATGTATCCAGCTCTCTTGTCAGATAAATCTCATAGTGATAAGAGTCATTATAATATGCTGTCAGGCCGGCACGCATGCCCTGCACCGGTTCTTTGACTCCCACGTTTACTGTGGATACCGTCTCAAAACCTTTCTGACGTACACCGATCCAGGTGGGGCTTGCCATCTCATTTATGGTGGTCTTAGTTCCTGTCAGGGTCATGGTTTTTCTTCCGGTATCCCGCACATAATTTTCCATGTGAGGATTTCTGAGGAAATTATAGTGGTGACTGAAGTCCTTTTGTGAAAAATCATCCGCGAAGTCACGGTTTACCAAAGCCGGTTTCTCACCCGGAAGAGGAGCGTCCATCTCCAGGGAGATCAGACCGTTCTCCCCTACCACCGGCCAGCCGTCCTCGGTCCAGATCACCGGTGCCAGGAAAGTCTCACGTCCCAGATTATGAAGCAGTACCCTGCTGCTCTTCTCCTGGCACGGGCGGACTGCAAGACAGACCATCCACCAGTTTCCGTTATGGTCCTCCATCATATCTGCATGTCCTGTACAGTAAATCTCCTCCCTCATGTCATCTCTATGGGTAAGTATGGGATTATGGGGACACGCTTCAAAAGGTCCGTAGGGATTGTCGGAACGCAGGATCGTTTCCATATGTCCGTATTCTGTACCGCCCTCAGCAAGCATGAGATAATATCTGCCAAACCATTTATACAGATGAGGGCCTTCCGCGTATCTGCCTCCGCATCCCCTGCTGATCACAATACTCTCTGTCAGGCGCTTCCCTGTAAAAGGATCGACCTGGCACTGAAAGATTCCTGTATTTCCCTCTTCATCGATACTGGTAGAGGTAAAATATACAGTTCCGTCATCGTCGAACAATAAGGACGGATCAATTCCTCCCTGGTCTACCCATGCCGGTTCTGACCATCCCTTTTCCAGATCAGTGGTATGTACAATAAAATTTCCTTTTCCTGATGTGTTGGTGGTAGTCATAAAAAATGTTCCGTTGTGATAACGAAGCGTCGGCGCGTAGATTCCGCCTGAGGGTTTGCAGCCATGAAGACTCAGCTGTGATTCTCTCTCAAGACAGTATCCTTTCAGCTCCCAGTTTACAAGATTCCTGCTGTGATAGACAGGTACACCCGGAAAGAACTCAAATGATGAATTGACGATATAGTAGTCTTCTCCCACACGGCAGATAGACGGGTCCGGATTATACCCGGAAATAACAGGATTTTTGTATTTCATAAAATTGTCCTCCATTTTGTCGTATTAATTGTCTGTATTTTTGTCAGCCTTTCAGCCCTGACATTTTGATACCCTGTATAAAATATTTCTGGCAGGTGGCAAATATCACCAGTACCGGGAGCAGGGAGACCAGGGCCATGGACATCATCTGCCCCACCTGGACATTTCCCTGGGAACCCTTGAAGAACTGCAGGCCAATAGCGATGGTAAACTTGTCATTGGAATTCAGATAGATCAAGGGATTAAAAAAATCGTTCCAGTTATAGACCAGAGCCATGACCAATACAGCCAGCATAACCGGCTTTACTGCGGGAAGGAGTATCCTGGTAAATACCTGCAGAGAATTTGCCCCGTCAATCTTTGCAGCCTCATCCAGCTCTTTTGGCAGAGTCCGGAAAAACTGGATAAACAGGAAAATATTAAATGCCCCGCCTCCAAGCCAGCTCGGTATGATCAGCGGCCATATGGTGTCCACCATGCCCAGCTTATAGTAGAGTAAATACTGGGGGATCAGCGTCACCTGTGTGGGCAGCATCATGGTTCCCAGCAGGACCATGAACAGCAGCTTGGAACACCGGGACTGAAACCTGGCAAAACCGTATGCAACCACTGAGGAGGAGAGCACAGTCCCGACTGTGGCCAGAAACGTGATGACTGCTGTGTTCTTGAAGTAGAGCTGGAAATTGGCTCCTTTCCATCCCTCCACAAAGTTTTCAACCGTGCCGTTCTCCGGAAACAGCGTAGGCGGCATTTTATAAATATCCGACATGGGTTTAAAAGATGTGGATATCATCCAGATAAACGGAAACAGACAGATGACAGCAGCAGCGATCAATACGAAATACGTCACGATCCTTGCCGCAAGCTTTGCCTTTTTTTGTGATCTCGTGTGCATAGTCTCTTCCTCCTCTTTAGTCATCGTAGAATACCCAGTATTTTGATGTTGATACTACCACAATGGTGATCAGCATGATAACCGCAAACATACTCCAGGCCATCATAGAAGCATAACCCATCTTTCCATACAGGAATCCATTGTTATACAGGTGCATTGCGGCTGTGTATGTACTGTTGAGCGGTCCGCCGTTTGTCAGGATAAGGGGCTGCTGGAACACCTGGAAGGCTGCGATGACTGTAACAATAAGATTAAAATATATGGTCGGCGTACATAACGGCAATGTGATATACAGAGTCTGACGGATGGAACCAGCGCCGTCGATCTCCGCACTCTCATAATAGGACCGTGGGATATCCTGGATCCCAGCCAGCATGATGATAATATTATTTCCAATGGTCCACAGTGACAAAATGACAATGGATATCATGGCCACATGTTTATCCCCCAGCCAGTTTGGTCCTTTTAAACCCACAAGGGACAGGATATAGTTGATGATCCCATAGTCCTTTTGGAAGATCCATCCCCATAAGATCGTCACGGCCACACCGGAGGTTATATATGGTATATAAAACGCAGTGCGGAAAAAACCAAGTCCTTTGATCTTCTTGCTGAGCAGCAGCGCAATAAAAAATGCCAGTATGATACTGCATGGAACAAACATCACAACATATTTTAACGTATTCAGGAATGCTTTTCTGAATAACGGGTCATCCGTAAATGCATATTTCCAATTCTCAAGTCCGACAAAATTCGCGATTCCTGAAAGATTCATATCTGTAAACATCAGATAAAATGAATACAGGATCGGATAAAGCGTAAGTACGAGAAATCCTATCAGCCAGGGTGCTGTGTACAGATAAAAATTCCTGGCCTCTCTTCTTTCCATAGTCGAATATTTCTTTTGCTTTCCTGGTTTATTCAAACTTTCCATGCCTCCCATTCATTCCTTTCCCAATACAGGCCGGGCAGTCTATCCCGGCCTGTATCACCAGCTCTGTCAGAAAGCTCTCTTTTTAATTACCGTTTGCTTCATTAAACGCTTTTTCCAAAGCGGGATAATACTCTTCCATTGCCTCATCTGCAGACTTGCCGTCAATGGTCACTGACTGCCAGATCTGAGTATACACATCACCTGCTGCTGAAAAAGCTCCGCCCCAGATATTGAGTTTTGCACCGGCTAAGCCGTCAAGAAACGCACTGTTCTTAATTGGTCCGTACTCTAAATCCTTATAGTAAGTCTCAGCAATGTTTTTACAGGAAGTCAGGCCGATCTTGCTTGTCTCTTTTGCCATATCCTCATTTTCATATGCTGCCTCTTTTAAGAATGTCCAGGCTGCGTCTTTATTTTTTGATGTTTTTAACATGGCATAACCGGTGGCATACATAAGATTATTTTTGCCGTTTTCCACTTTAGGCATAGGCACTGCGTCCCAGGCAAAATTATCACCTACTTCTTCTGCAATAAGTTTTGTCTCAAAACCGCCAAGGGTATACATAGCTGCGTGTCCGGATACAAAAAGCTGTTCTTTCGGAAGGCTCTTGGCAGCCGTGTCATCAGGCATAGCTTTGCTCTGTACCAGATCTCCGAAAAGGTTCAGGCCGTCTTTTACTGCCTGGCTGTTCACTTCACAAGTCTTTAAATCATCAGAATAAGCGCTTCCGCCCTTACAGATCACAGATAAGCCGGCATCGATCCAATGGTTTACCATGCCGTATGTGGCATCTGCTCCCTCTCCGCCTACAAACTTTTTGGCTGCCTCAGCCAGATCATCCCAGGTCCAGTCAGCAGTAGGATACTCCACACCAAACTGGTCGAACATATCCTTGTTGTAAGCCAGTACAAATACATTTTCCAGAAGAGGCATTGCCTCCAGCTTTCCGTCCGGGCGATAGTACGGCTCGATCATGCCCTCTGTAACAACAGAATTTAAATCCACCCCTTCTTTTTCCACATACGGGTTCAGGTCCTCATAATATTCTGTATATAAGCCATAGTAATCCGGGGACATTTGAATAACGTCCGGTCCTGTACCGGCGGACAGGGCTGCTGTCATTTTCTGGTCCCATACATGGTCGGCTGTGGGAATCACAGAATGCTCAATCTCGATCTCCGGATGTGCTTTCTGGAATGCCTCCACCATAGTCTCTCTTGATTTTTTCTCTTCATCTGCTCCCCATGACCAGATGACCAGTTTTTCTTTTTCCTTTCCGTCTGCTGTCTTGTTTCCTGTCTCTTTAGAATTTCCTCCGCAGGCCATAAGACTTGCTGACATCATACCTATCAGTGTAACTGCCATCAATTTTCTGAATTTCATTTTTTTCCTCCTTGTATTTGGCTTGATTAAAATTTATGTATATAACAAAGCAGCGCGCTATGCCTTGCTATACGTTCCTGTTTTTTACAGTCTCCCCCTCCAAAATATCAAAGGGCGAATAATTCATATATTTATATTTATTCCCTTCCAGCATGTCAATTAAGACGTCTACGCATTCAGCGCCCTGCCGTTCCGGATAAATTGCTATTGTGGTAAGCTTTGGTTCATATCTCTCCCTGGTAAACAGGCCGTCTATTCCCATGATGGAAACATCCTCCGGAACTTTTATTCCCAGCTTTTTGAACTCCTCCAACATGCCAAAAGCCATATCGTCGTTAAAGCATAGGATGGCTGTGGACTTATTCGCTGAGTCCTTGTATATCCTTGCGGCCCTTCTGCCCAGATTGAAGAGGTCCAGATAAATAAACCCTTCCGCTTCACAGCTGAAATCCTGTTTGCTGTCATTCTTGGGCGATTCTGTTCTCTGCAGATCCCCCTGGATATCCAATATGTATTTTTTGTATTCTTTGCCAATCTCCTGCGCCATTCTCTCTTTCCAATACTTGTACCTGAGATTCGCGTACCCCTCATTAAAAGGCAGAGCCATACCGATTTTATGGTGTCCATTTTTCATAAGGTAATCTATCGCTGTATTGACCACCTTCCTGTTGTCTATGATGACTGCAGGCATGGGTTTTGCATATACCGCGGACGGATCAAAGCAAGCTGTGACTGTGGGAAGGTAATAATTTTTCCCAATGCTCTCCGAATAGGCCTGAGCCACTGTCTCTGTGGGAAAGAGGATGCCGTCCGCCAGCGTTGTCTTCACCATTTCAAAATCCCGTTCATTCATGATAGCCAGCACATGGTAACCTTTTTCTTCGGCTTTTCTGGCCATACCATGAAACATCTGATTATAATAAACACCTGTTAAATCTCCGCAGAAGAACAAAAGCTGACGGGTCTTCTTTTGCTGCAGTGCCATTGCTACGGGATTGGGCATGTACCCTTCCCGGTTGGCAATTTCGATGATTTTCTTCTTTTTTTCTTTATCCACATATCCACTGTTATTAAGTGCTCTCGAGACCACAGATACGGAAACGCCGGCCTCCAGGGCAATATCTTTTCTGGTAATATTTTTTTCCATGATTTACTCTCTTCATTCTTGTGTAATATGCACTATTTGTATAGTGACTATACTATATTAAAACATTATAGTTTTCAATACGCAGAAATATGGTCACGTGTCCACATCGTCATATTGTCTCAAAACATCTATATAATTCTGAAAAACTGAAAATTCGAGAAAAATATGACCTGAAACAACAGAAGCCGGCGTCTGCCTGACAACATCACAGCAGACCACCGGCCCTAAAAAATGCAGCAGCATGGCCTGCCTTGACCATGCTGCTGCAAACACAATGTGACAATCTCTCATCTATCACCGCATTATAATATAAGCTGTATATCCTCCATAGAGCGCTAAGAGCAGTACCGCTTCTCCTCTGCTGATCTTCTCTCCCTTTTTCGCCAGGACAAAGAGAATGATGCTCATCACAAGCAGCATAGCCCCGTCATAGATGGACTCCCTGCTGATCGTCATGGGTGAAATGGCGGCGGACGCTCCAATGATCAGTAGGATATTGAATATATTTGACCCTATAACATTGCCCATAGCCAGGTCATTCTCCCCTTTTGTGGAAGCCACCACAGAGGTGACAAGCTCCGGCAGGGAAGTACCCACTGCCACAATGGTCAGTCCGATCAGGGTCTGGCTCATGCCAAAGGCAGCCGCAATGTCACTTGCGCTGTCTACCACCAGTTCCCCGCCTATGATTATCATGGCAATACCCAGGACCGCATATACAATACTCCTGACAGGAGAAAGCTTCCTGCCGATATTCTCCTCCTCCGGCCTTACGGTGCGGGTCTTCAGTGCTGATCTTATCTGCATATACAGAAATCCCGCGAACAGCAGAAGCAGGATCAGCCCTTCCAGACGCCCGATCTGCAGTACACCCTTCCCTCCTCCGATGGAGAACATACAAAATAAGAGCAAGAGTCCTGTGACCAGAATAGAAAAAGGCATCTCCTTTTTCAGCAGTCCTCCCTGTATTTTCATGGGCAGGACCACGCCGCACACACCGATCACTGCCAGACTGTTGAACAGATTGGAACCGATGACATTGCTGATGGCAATATCGTTATTGCCTGACAGGGAGGCCATGATACTCACTGAGGCCTCCGGCGCACTGGTGCCGAAGGCCACAATGGTCAGGCCGATGATAATGGATGGAACCCGCAGGGTCTTGGCAATAGAAGAACATCCGTCCACAAAGAGATCCGCTCCCTTTACCAGAAAGACAAATCCCAGCAGAAGCCAGAGATACATCATATTATTTTCCTCTTTTCTCATGTTGTAAAATTGCGGCTGCGGTTCACAAAACTGTAATTTTGCAGGGACTGTGAACGGCCGCAAATTCTGTCAAAATTTTCCGTCAATATCTATAATATGATGGATATACCATACAGTCAAGATAAAGTGTGTGCTTGAAATCCATTCCTGATAACGACAGATTACAAACACCCGTTAAAGAAGGGGATGTTCCGCCCTGGCTTTCAGCCGCTCCCAGCGTCTGTCCACTTCCGCCTGTATCTCTTTCGCTGTCTGCCTGTAGGACTCCTCTGTCAAATGACGTGTCCTTCCCATCATCTTCAGCCAGTCTGTGACCGGAATCTTTTTCTCCCGTTTCTCCGGGTCATAACTCAGTGTGGTGATCCCATTCTCTATCTCATAGAGAGGAAAATAGCAGCAGTTCACCGCCGCCTCAATGACTCTTCTCTCTGTGTTGGGCTTATCTCCCCAGTTTAGGGGGCAGGCAGAGAGTGTCTTCACATATGCCGTTCCGAAACGCTGGGCATACACCTTTGCCTTCGCGGCTTTTTTAATAAAATCCGCGGGATTGGACTCCGCCACAGTTGCCACGTAGGGCAGATTTGTGGCTGCCATGATCATCGGCATATCCTTGTGGAAAAAGGTCTTGCCGTACTGCTCTTTTCCTATATGGGAGGTGGAGCTTTTGGCCCCTTTGGGGGTGGAATAGGAGAGCTGGTATCCTGTATTCATATATCCCCCGTTGTCATACTCGAAAATGATGAGATGGTCATTCCTGAGAGCTGTTCCGAGAGCAGACCCCATGCCGATGTCCATGCCGCCGTCTCCGCTGACCATCACAAAAGTGATGGCCTCATCCGGCAGTTCTCCCCGTCTTCTACGCTGCTGAAACGCCTCCACAACACCGGCCAAAGTTGCGGCACCGTTCTGGAACAGATTGTGGATATATGGTACACGAAAGGCTGTCTTCGGATAAGAGGTGGTGACCACCATGCCGCATCCTGTCTGGAACAGCAGAACTACGTTTCCCTCTATTCCTTTTAACAGCAGATTCACATTGACTGGAATGCCGCATCCCGGGCAGGCACCGTGTCCGGGAGCCAGTCTTTTTGGCATGACTGTGCTCTCATTTACCCTTCCTCCGGATACTTTCACACGGCCATTTTCATCTGCCTCACCGGAAATATATCCGGGGCTTGCCTCCTCCCGGCTGATAGGTGCAAAATACTGCTTCTCCTCCAGTTCCTCATCCCCCGGATAGATACCCAGATAGTCAAATCCGGCAGCCTGTCCGTCCAGACACTGCCTGAACAGCTCCAGTGCATCCTGCACATAAAAATCTCTTCCTCCAAGCCCGTAAATGCGGCTTATGACCCTTGCCTTACTGTTGTGGTCCTTAAGGGCAGCTTTCAGTTCCAGGGTCATATTTCCTCCGCCCGCACCGTAGCTGTCCTGCCTGTCAGCAGCTAGTATGGTCACCGCACTTTTACAGAGGTCGTAAAGCTCTTCGGCGGGAAAGGGTCTCAGGGTATGAAGTGTGACCACACCCGCCTTGATGCCTTCCTCCCGCATCCGGTCGGCTGCTGTTTTGGCTGTATGGTAGGAAGAACCCAGCAGAAACAAGATCACCTCCGCGTCCTCATTCTTGTACCCCTCAACAAGAGGATATTTCCTCCCGGATAGGGTTTCATACTCTTTCAGCACCCGGGGGATCACTGTGCGTGCCTGTTCCATGGCCAGGTGAAGCTGATATTTATTATTGAGCGTATCTGGTTCATTCATATAGGAGCCGATAGATACCGGATGTTCCAGATCCAGCACAGAATATCTGGCATCATACTCTCCTATAAATTCTCCCACCGTACAGTCATCCTCAAACACATAGCATTTTTTCTTCTGATGGCTGGTAAAAAAGCCGTCAAAGGCCACGATCACCGGCAGTCTCACCATCTCCGCGATCTTGATGGCGCAAAGGTTCATATCATAGACCGCCTGGGGTGTATCTGCAAACAGGATCACCCATCCGGTATTCAGTGTATACATAATGTCACTGTGGTCGCCTTTGATGGACAGAGGCCCTGACACAGTCCTGCACGCCACATTGAGCACCATGGGGAATCTGGTCCCCGACTGTACTGGAAGCTGTTCTAAGGCGTACAGAAGACCATTGGCGCTTGTGGCATTGAACACCCTGGCACCTGCCGCCGACGCGCCGTAACAGATTCCCGCCGCGCTGTGCTCTCCTTCCGCGGCAATGAGGGAAATATCATGCTCCCCCTCCGCTTTCATCAGATCAAGAAACTCCGCAATCTGTGTGGAAGGAGTGATGGGGTAATATCCCATCACATGATAATTGATCTGTTTTGCCGCAAAAGCTGCCAGTTCATTTCCGCTTTCAAACAATACTTTTTGTCTCTCCATCAAACCAGCCCTCCGTCAATTCTCCGTTCTTCCAGGTAGGAATCACTGGTCACCCAGGAATTCGCCCCTGCATCCTCAAATTCCAGATGGTCTGTGATCAGATCCTTATTTCTCACAAACCATTTCGGGTCAGGATGCTCTCTCTCCACCCCCTGCACCAGGGCATTCACAGGACAGACATCCACACAGCGCAGACATCCCTTGCAGTGATGGTAGTCAAGCCCTTTATTTACCATTGCCTCTCTGCCTTTATACTCTCCCTTTTCAAACTGGAATACCATATCAGGACATGTGGAATCACACAGGCCGCAGTTGATACATCTGTCCTGGATAAAAAGAGGAATATATCCCTCTCTTGACGCTGAAAGGTCATTGGAGACCGTACTTCCGTAACGGGTATTGACGCCTCCCTCCGGGGCATTTTTGTACCCCCACCGGCTCTGCACCTCCTTATAATGGACCATTTCATATTTCCCATCAGGAGTAAAATGTTCCTCCTTAGCCGCCTCGAATCCACGTTTCACGCCCTCCAGATTCCGTTCCAGAAGTGCGGGATACTTTCTGCCCAGTGTATCCCTTACCAGATCATACGCCAGCTCCAAAGGGATAAACCCCGCAGCCTTTACCACTGCCCCCAGCATGACCATGTTCACACGGCTTTTGCTCTCCATAGCAATCTTCAGGGCATCCACCGCGTAGATGCTGCCTCCGTAAAGTCTCAACCTTTCCCGCAGCCTGCCAGGAGAGTCCGGAGAGTTTATCACAATCTTCGTCTCCTCCGTAACGCCCGCCGTAACCGGCAGCTTACCGGAAAGGGCTTCATGGAAGAGTCCCAGGATGTGAGGCTTTTCCACCGGACTGCTGATACGGATTTCTCTGTCCGGTGCGCACCAGCGGATAAATGCTTTTACCGGTGAACCTCGTTTCTCAGAACCATAGCTGGAAAAACTGGATGCGTTAAGCCCCATGTAAGACGCCCCCAGTTCACCTAAAAGCTTTCCGCACAGATTTGCCCCCAATCCGCCTATACTCTCCAGACGAATCTCATAACATCCCTCTTCATTGGCAGTGGGCAGATTTATTTTTTTATCCATCTGTGATCACTCCTTCCTCTCATTTACCACTTATTATCTATAAAATCAGAAAAGTTATACCTCCGGCACTGCACATAAACATCACAATTCGCGGGAATGACTATAATGCAGAAAAGGAGGTAACACAATATGAATGAACCGCGTTTTTACGGCAGCGAAGAATGCAGCACTCTGATCGAGGTGCTCTGCGCAGATCCGAAAGCCAGCTTTTCCTGCTGCCAAAAGGAGCTGACTGAACTGAAAGCCAACACATCGGAAGGTGCCTCTGAAAAGCATCTCCCTGTTGTGGAGCAGAACGGAAATGTCGTCACCGTCAATGTTGGAAGCATAGCCCATCCTATGACAGAGGAACACAGCATCGGCTTCATCTGTCTGGAAACTGAAAAAGGCCTCCAGAGAGTCCGCTTAAAAGCAGATGGAGACCCTAAAGCCTGCTTTGCCCTCACAGAGGGCGACAAACCGGTGGCAGCCTATGCGTACTGCAACCTGCACGGATTCTGGAAGACAGAAATCCGTTAGAACAATCCGGATATACAGAATTCCGGATAAACGAAACTCCGGTTCAAAAGGAGTTAAAACCTTTTGAACCGGAGTTTTATTATGCTCAAATATGTCCCAACCATACTTCTCTATACGACTTCATCCAGAAATACCCCTCCGAGAGGGCAGATATCTTCTGTCCCCGCAGGCAGGTTTTCAGGTATATGGTAGTCAAAAAGCCAGGATGTCAGCTCACGAATATGGATTCTTATAACCGGGGAACCGTCTGTGCTCTTTTTTGCGGCTGTCTCCCGTGACACCCGCCGGATAACAGAGGTATGCCTGTCCACCGTCCAAGAAAACATGCCCCGGTTCTCTTCCAACTGCTCATCCTCTACCTCCAGGCAGAAAGTCATGGAATCAGCAGGCGATTGCTCCTTCAGACGGATGACCGTCATAAAATCAGGCAGGCTCACGATCCTTGCCATAATAGCCGGCTTTCCTCCGTCTTTTTCCCGGTAAAGAGAGGGTTCTGCCAGCAGCAGCCGCTGCTCCTGTTTTTCCAATCCCCATGTGCCCCGAAAGCCGGCTGTTTTTCCTTCCTCCTGTATCTCCTCCAGGATTCCGTTCTCGCTTTCCATCTCTTTGAGAAGACGCCTTACATATTCTGCATCGCGCCTGGCAAAGACTTCATATCTCTTACTCAGCCAGGAGTTCATCCATTGGCCCGTCTTCTCCATTACCGCCGCAGCGTCCAGACTGCTGAGACGGCGAACCGCCACAGCGCTGTCCTGCATCCGCATGGCGGGCAGTTCCCATTCCGGCTGATCGAAGATAAATGTAAAACCAAAAGGAAGGTAGATTTCTTCTGCCGCAGGCATGAGAAAGCAAAAGGGCATCCCCTCCGCCCTCATATCCGACAGCGCCCTGTTCATGAGCCTGCGCATATATCCTCTGCGCCGCCCTTCTCTTGCCGTGGCAACGCCTACTATATAATCGCACTTCCACAGCCTGTCCCTAACATAAACTTCATAGGGATTTCTGTGGAGCATGGAGAGGATCCTGCCATTCTTGCGAAGGACCAGGATCTTATTGTCTTTCGTCTTTTCTTCCATGTAGTAGTCTGTAAAGGGTGCGGAATCCTCCGGGAAGGCTTCCTCCCAAAGGCTTCTGCAGCTATTTTTCTCAGAACTGTTCAGATACGCCGTTTCCATACCGCACCTCACGCTTCTGCCTTGAAATCAATCTGCTTTACTTCATATTTTCTGGCGTATCCCACAGGATTATAAGACATTTTTGCCTTTCTAAGCCCCTCGATCCCCAGGTCGTCCTCACGGTTTATCAAAGCCGCTTCCGGAAATTCGGCCAGGAGGAACTGCTGGTTAATGAACTGGTATAACCCCCGGATCTCAGGATTCGCCTTCTCTATATGGATCACGGCCATATTTTCCAGGGGATTAAAGCTTCCGATGGTAAATGCCTCCAGTTTTCCGTCAATATAGACTCCGCCCATGCGGACCTGTAGATTGGAGCAGTTTTTTAGGATCTCGTGGATTCCCTCCACCTCATAGTCCAGATGTGCCTCCACTTCCTCGCCCTTCTGTTCTCTCCAGTGGTCCAAAAACTTCCATACATCCCCTCTGTCAGAACAGCAGAGCCGGCGGTACTCATACCTGCCCTCATAATCCCTCTTAAATCCATTGAGATGGTTTTTCTTTTTATGCAGTTTCTTCCCTGAGAGGGATCTCATGGCATCTCCGTCATAGAGATAATCCTTTAAGTCTTCCTGCTCTTTCACTAAAAATCTGTCCGTCTGCTCCATAAGCCCCAGGGCCATAACTGCCTCCTCATCGGCGAGATGGATATATAAAGGCTTTTTCAGTACGGTATTAAAGTATTCCACGATCTCATTGAAATAATGTTCCAAATCTTCCTCACTGCAGATAGGCATGGCTGTCCCAGCCACGCCGTCATTCTCCATAAGCCACTGGATCGCTTTGCCATCGCTGACCGCAAACTGAACGCCGTAAAGCTTGCTCCAAATAAAACTGTCAAGAAACACGCTGTCACAGGTCTTGTTGGGTCTCCTGCAAAAAAGAGGTGTCAATCTATCTATATCTTCTGCTTCTACCGGTTTAAAGTCTAAATTCATTTTGTCCTCCATATCTGAATTCTGTATCTGCCTGCCCTTATAAAAGGCATTCTTTGCTGCTATTAATGGTATAACATTTTTTTCAGATTATATACTATATTCAGAAATATGAAAAGGGACTTTGTCACATTTTAATCGTAATTTACCTCCACAGGCATACCTTTCTCCGCGGATTCCATGATAGCCAGGATCGCAATGGCCGTTCTTCTGGCATCCTCCATGGAGACACGGAATTCCCTGCCGTCCACCAGACGGTCGATAAAATCACGGATACTCTCATAAGACAGGCCTTTGCACCGGTCAAATACACGGTTAGATACCAGAATATCCGGAGTGCTGGTATTTTCCTCTGTCACCTCCTGAATCAGGTTATGGCTGGACAGATCCATATTGATCATTCCTTTTGTGCAGAGGACGCTGAATTTGTAATCATTCACATTGGTATTTCCGTTTGGTGTGATCCAGCCATTTTCCATCTGGGCAATGCCTCCATGCTCAAATTCAATGGTGGTGAGATAAATGTCTTCCGTGTCTACTCCTAATTCCTCCAGAATCCCTTTGCGTTTTACCGCATAGACACGTTTCACCTCATCCCCGAAGATCCACCGCAGGGTATCCAGGCTGTGGCTTCCCAAAAACCAGAGGATAGAGGATCTGGAAGCCCAGGAAAGCATATCGGTTGCCACCCATTTCACATCGCTGTGCCGGATATAGCCCGTATAGGGAGTTCCTAATTTTCCAGACTCCACCTCCTGCTTTGCTGTGTTAAAGGGAGGGTTCCATCGGTTGTGCAGATCTACCATACAGCGCACATGGTTTTCCCGGACCGCCTTGCAGATCCTTTCTATATCTTCCCTGGTGGTTGCAATGGGCTTCTCGATCAATATGTCCTTCCCCGCATTCGCCATTGCCACCGCAATATCCCCATGGGCAAAATCCGGTGTCACTATGGCCACCGCGTCCACCTCCGGGTCTGCTGCCAGGCTGTGATAGTCTGTATACACCTTGGCGATCCCATATTTGTCCGCGATCTCCCTGGCCCTTTCCTCCCGGCTGTCGCAGATGGCCACTGGGATGGCGCAGATATGCTCTGCATAAATAGACGCATGCGTCTGTCCCCAGGTACCGGCTCCCACAATTCCCATTCTGATTTGCTTCATCTCCATAGATTTAACCTCCTGTAAAAACTATACATTTATAGTGTTTGGGATTTCTACTGCCATATGATCTGCAGCTCATCCAATAGTGCCTTCATCTCCAGCGGCTTCACCAGATACCCTGTCATTCCGGCTTCATAAGCCTGTATCTTGTCCTCATCAAAGGCATTTGCCGTCATAGCCAGGATCGGAATCTTTCCCCCTGTTTTCTTTTCCAGATCCCGAATCCTTCTGGTGGCTTCCAACCCATCCATGACCGGCATGCGGATATCCATCAAAACCGCCGAATAATATTCCTGAGGTGCCTCTGTATAGATCTCCACGGCTTTTGCTCCGTTCACGGCAGTATCCGTCTGTATCCCGTGCATCTCCAGAAGAGACTGGGCAATCTCCCTGTTCAGGTCATTGTCTTCCACCAAAAGCACACGCCGTTTTCCGAAATTTGTCTCCTCTTCCTCCGGCTCCTTGTCACTGCCGCAGACTGTCCCCAGCCTTGAAAACGTATTGTAAATGGTGGAGCGGAAAAGAGGTTTGGGTATGAAGAAATTGGCCCCCGCCTTTCTGGCCTCCTCCTCTATGCTGCTCCAGTCATAGGCTGATATAATGATGATCATGGTTTCCGTCCCGGTGATTTCACGGATGCGGCGCGTTGTCTCTATGCCGTCCATATCCGGCATTTTCCAGTCAATCATGGCCACATCTATGGTCCTTCCCTGGGATACAGCAATGCTCACCTGTTCCAAAGCCTCACGGCCGGATGACACCCAGATAGAATGCGCGCCTATCTCCTCCAAAATGACTGAGGTCTGTTCACATACGATCTCGTCGTCATCCACTACCAGGACTTCCACATCTTTCATAAGCTCCCTGTTTTTCCGCCTGAATTCTTCCTCCTCGTCATCATCCACCAGCCCCAGAGGGATCGAAACCATGAATCTGCTGCCCCTTCCCTTCTGGCTCTCCACCTGTATCCTGCCTCCCATAAGCTGAACCAGGTTGAATACAATGGAAAGTCCCAGACCGCTTCCCACATTGTTTCTGGCACTCTCTGCGCTCTCCTGTTCAAAAGGCTGGAATATACGCTCCTTGAATTCCTCAGACATACCGATACCGCTGTCCTCAACAGTGATCTGCACATAGGCATAGCCATTGGTACGCTTCTCTTCCCGGGTGCTCACCAGGATCTTTCCCTGGGCAGGTGTGAATTTCAGCGCATTTGAGAGCAGATTCATAAGTATCTGTTTGATCCTCAGGGCATCTCCCACATAATAATGCTCCATAGGCTCAATCTGTCTGGCCTCAAAGCCTATCATAGACTCCACAGCCTGAGGATAAATAATAGAGGATATCTCCTCATACAATTCAGCGAAATTGAATTTTCTGCTGTTGATCTCCATTTTACCCGTCTCTATCTTGGACATATCAAGAATATCGTTGATCAAGGACAGCAGGTATCTGGAGGAGGCGTCAATTTTTCTGAAGCAGTCCTGTACTCTGGGCGTATCCTCAATTTTCATCTGGCCGATAGTGCTCATTCCGATAATGGCATTCATGGGCGTTCTGATATCATGGCTCATTCTGGAGAGAAAGTCAGATTTCGCGCTGTTGGCTGCCTTGGCACCTGCCAGGGCATCTCTGAGAAGCTGTTCCTGTCTGGCCTGCTCCGCTCTCTGGCTGTCCAGCACCTTTACCAGCTCGATTGCCAGCACGTCTGTCCCCACAGGATTATCCACACAGATGACCTGTATGGAGATCCAGTGGTAATCCCCGTCATATCCCTTTTCCTGCAGTTCCATGTAAAGCTCACGCTCACCGGCTGCGAATCTTTTTATAATAGATTCCCTGGATGTGAACTTTTCAAAATCCTCCCGGTAGGAAGGGTAGACATCAGGGGTGGAAATCCTCAGCAGTTCATCATAGATCCCGCTTCTCTCATAAGGACAGATCTGTTCCTCAATGAAACAGTTGTATGTATTTTTTGTAAGGTTGATACTCATGATCAATGGATACGCTGTACAGGTGGCTGCCCGCAGGGACTGGTTCTCGATCCGCTGCTCCTGTTCCTGGGCCTCCTGCAGAAGGTGCATCTGCGTAATATCCGTAAAAATAGCCTGGACCACGTCAAGACCATCCGCATTGATAAGGCGTTCCATGATCACACTGACCCACATAGGCGAACCGTCATTTTTCCTGGACTCTCTTGTATAGGTGATGATGCCGCTGCCCACACGGAGGCTGCGGATCTTTGACTCAATCTTATCCCGATCATGTTCCAGAGCCATCAATAGAGGATTATACAATTCCTTCATATAATCTTCCTCTGAGTGATAACCATAGAACTCCCAGACTCTCCGGTTGAAATTGACAATGTGGTGAGGCGGTTCCGGCTCAAACTGCAGAATGCCGCAGGGGATAGAGTTGTAGAGCTGGGTGAGAAAACGCGCCTGTCTGGCTGCCTCTCTGCCTGCAAGCTGAGCCTGCAGCTCCCGCTCCTTCTTCTCTGATATATCACCGATGAAGCAGTAGATCACTTCCTCCCCTTCCTCATCCGTAACCTTTTTTCCCATATCGGATACCCAGAACTGGCTGCCGTCTTTTTTGGCAACACGGTATTCCACATTATAGGTTCCTCTCTCCTCCAGACTCGCCTCCGCCTGCTGCCTCATGGCGGTATAATCCTCAGAAAGTATAAACCCTCTGCAGCAGCCCCCGGTAAACTCATCAAATTCCTCAGGCCCTATGTATCCAAGAAGATGACAGAGGGCGTCGCTGATCCATTTGACAGAATACTGCTCATCTTCCCGGCAGATCAGCATTCCCCCGGGAAGCTGGGACAGCATCAGCTCTATCTGTCTGTCCTTATTGGCCAGAGTTTCTTCCAGTTTCCTGTACGCCTCTTTCCCCGCCTGGACCGGGAAAAGCTCTCCCTGCTGTATATCGGAGAAATCCACGGAATTATGAATATGAACCGTTATCAGCTCATTTTTATCTCTGTCCAGCCTGAAGATAAAAGTGATCCTCTGGTGCGTCTTAAAATACAGACCGGTTTCCTCCCTTGGCTGGATCCAGCTCTCCCCCTCACAGAAAAAATATTCCTCTGTGAGTGCCCTGGTCACATACTGCTCGCCGTACATATGGCAGGGTGCCAGATCCTCCTTTCCTTCCCGAAAGCAGGCTGCCACAGCCTCTTTGCCCTCTGCCTTCTGCTGCGGCCCTGCTCCCAGCCATACGATATCATCATCAAATGTGGATATGAGAAACTCCACATCTGACTCGCAAAAATATCTTCTCAGGATCAGGGAGGCATATGCCTCCACTCTCTGCTGCATTTCTTCATACATATGATAATCTCCTTACAGAACCGGTACTTTGACCGTCCAAAAATCCTTATTGTTATCATTGTAACATTTAATCCTGTAGGATACCATAGAAAAATCCGGCTCTGCCTTCCAATTTAATGGAAAACAGGACCGGATTTTTTCTGTCTGTATTACAAAAAGCCAGAGGCCTCTCTTCTGCACAGTTCTTTCATAATGTCAGGATACCGTTTATCCAGTCTGTACAAAACCAGCGTAACGATCACTACGCTCCATACAAGGAAAGGGCCAAACATGTATATTTTCTGTATCATAGCTACAGCACTTTCCGGCTGTACTATATTTCCATTTGTAGAGCTGACATATCCCGCCAGGGACAAAAGCCCTGTCATGGATGCAGACGCCAGCCCGGAGCCAATCTTGGTTCCCACTGATCCGCCTGCAAAAATAAGACTTTCCTGACGAATGTGCGTCTTCCACTGTCCAAACTCCACCACATCCCCCAGCATCCCAAAAACAACGGAATTAAGAGGTGCCAGGCCAATCCCCCGAATGATACAGCAAAGGAGCATCCATTGAAAATGATCTGGGTTGATAAAAAAGATACATTGGCCGATCAGAGCCAATACTGCCCCTGCCAAAGACATATTCCTCTTACCAAACCGTTTGAGGAGAAACGGGCAGACAAAAGTAGCGGATACAATGGTCAGTGTTTCTGTTAGATACAAAGCACTGTACATCCACGTATCATTGTGGAAAATGTATTTGCAGTAGTAAGGCAGAATGGTGCCGGTCAGTCCATAAATAACATTCTGCATCATCCATAATATCAGAACTGCCCAAAAATACTGATTACATACCAGGGCTTTAAAAGATTTCCCCACAGGTATTTTCTCCTGCTTTGCCTGTGCTTCGATCTTTACAGTCTCCTCACACCTAAAAAAGCATATCAGCAGCAGTCCCAAGGCCAGAACCGCCCAGATCGCCATAGTCTTTACCCATGCGGCCTGGTCATTCCCAAAAAGCTTTACAAGAGGCATAGTACAAGTGACCGCCAGAATTCGGCCGAATGGCGACATTCCCATGCGCACAATGCTGAGCATATCCCTCTCCCCTGACTCTCTCGTCATCATAGCGGAAAGGCTGCCATACGGAAGATTGATAGCTGTATAGCAAACTGTGGTACAAAAATTATAAGTGACAAATATGTACAGAAACTGAACTAATCCCGTTGTATGGGGTACTGTAAACAACAGCACTGCTGACACCGCATAAGGTACAGCCATCCATAATATCCATGGCCTTGATTTTCCCCATCTGGAGTTTGTCCGCTCCACAAGAAGTCCCATAACCACATCTGAGAATCCATCAAACACACGGGAGATCAGCATTACCATTCCCACTGCAGCCGCAGCTACCCCCACATAGTCTGTATAAAACAGAGTCAGCAGCGTACTGATCATACCAAAAACAACATTACAGGCAGTATCACCGCACCCGTAAGAAACACGTGCAGCAAAAGATAGTTTCCCCCTCTCCGCCCCCGCAGAGGGTACATTCCCCATTTCCTTTTCCACAATAAAGTCCTCCCAATCCTTTTATCTATCGCTTATATCCGATTTTATTTTCCCAGAAGTTCCCTTTCGATCCGCTCCCGTGCCTGGGGTGCCTGCCTGTCCATCTTCTCCGGAAACCCGAACATAGAGACACATGCAATGTTGTCACCGCCTGCCTTGGGCGCGTCCTTCCTCAGTTGTTTATCCGCGAACTCCATTTTTCTTAGAGTCTGAAAAATCCCCTCAAAATCCACATCTCCCTCTCCCATAGCCAGATGCTGGTGTATTGTCACGTCCGCTTTTCCCCCTTTGTTCAGCCACGGCGGATTAGCAATATAACGGCAGTCCAAGGTCTGATTAAAGGTGTCTGCAAACAACACATGTGTCAGTTCATCACCCGCATACCGCAGCATGGAACGCACATCACCTCTGCCTTCATCATAAAAAAATCCGTGAGGCGAAGAGTACACATAACCAAGATTTTTTGACCGGAAGGATTTTACCATATCACAGGTCTCGTTGTTCAGCTCACAAAAATCATAAGGATGTGACTGTATCTCCACACGGATTCCCTCCCGCTCAAAAATCGGAAGCAGTTCCTCCATGGATCTGAACCACATGCCATTACAGATCTCCTGCTGATTGGGATCTCCTGAAAGCTCTGTATTGATAACCTGAACTCCCATATCCACAGCGATCTCTATCATCCGTTTCCAATTTGCCACTGCAAACTGCCGCTCCTCCTCCGTGGGGCCGGACCAGCGGTACACCACGATAAAAGAGGATATTTCCACCCCTGTTTCACCAAGTGCCTTACGATACTCCGCTTCACATTCTTTTGAAAATAGGGGGTGTTTATAAAAGGGATTGATCCTGGGATGTGGTGACTGTTCTATATATTTATATCCCCAGTCAGCCACCTGGTGTACCATTCTGTTTATATCCATCTGCTTTGCCAGCACATCCACGTCAAATGCAATTTTCATCTCATCATCTCCTTGTATCTCTTTTACTTGTAGTCCACCCAGGAAGCTCCCTGATCTGCGGAACGCACACAGTTTTCCACCCAGCGCACACCTTCTACACCGGCATGAATGTTAGGGTACCAGAAATCTACACTGTTCCCTTCATCCGCAGCAGTCATTGCCTGTGCAAAACGGCTGTATAGATTACTCCACGCCTCAAACAGACCCTCCGGATGTCCCCCTCCGATCCTGTCATCAGCCATTGCCGAGGGATGCAGATAATCCATACCTCTTTCCAAAACTTTTACCGGCTCCCCCTGTACTTCAAAGGTGAGCTGGTTCGGCCTTTCATCCCACCACTCCAGAGATGCTTTCTCACCGATAACCCTTATTTTCTGTCCATGCATGGAACCGCAGTTCACACAGGAAGACCATACATATCCCACTGCTCCGTTCTCATACTCCATAATTGTCATAGCATTGTCTTCAAGAGGTGCCCTTGATTTAACAAAAGACTGTCTGCTGCACATAAGCCGTTTGATCTTCATATCCGGAAGCATTACTTCTGACAGATAAAGCGGATGTGTTCCCACATCTCCCAGTACATAAGACGGTCCTGCCACTTTGGGGTCAACTCTCCACTTTGTAGACGCTGTGGTGGCTTCCACCGCCACATTGTGAAACCCGTGGGAAAACTGCATATTAACGATACGGATATCACCCAATTTCCCATCTGCGATCATCTGCCGTGCCTCCTCGATCATCTGATGTCCGGCATATCCATAGGTGATACCCACCACTTTATTTCTCCTGACTGCCAGCTTTTCCAGCTCCTCTGCCTGTTCTGTTGTAAAACAAAGAGGTTTTTCACAAATCACATGAAGTCCTGCCTCAAGCGCTGCCTTTGTAATCTCGTAGTGGGTACCGTTTGGCGTAGCCACAGATACCGCCTGGATACCATCCTCTCTCTCTGCCTCCCTGGCAAACATGGTCTTATAATCGGGATAGCATCTGTCTTCACTCACATGCAGTTTTTTTCCAAAATCCTTCCCTCTCTCAGGATTAATATCAAAGGCACCGGCCACCAGCTCAAAATTAAAATCTCTCAGTGCGGAAGACCTGTGGATATAACCGATCTGGCTTCCTTTTCCTCCTCCAACCATTGCCCAGCGAATTGGATTCTCAACTTTCTTCTCTCCGTAATACATATTCTCATTCTCCTTTTTTATCTTTATTCTGTTCCGTCAAATCTGGTATCCAACACTTTTCAGATATGCTACGCTCTCTCTCACATCCCGCAGACTGGTATTTGAATTTCTTGGGTCCCGCTCCTGTTCGATCGTGATATATCCGCTATATCCGATCTCCTCCAATGCTGCTTTGATTCCCGGATAGTCCAGACACCCTTTTCCAATGGGACACATAGCCCCTTCTCCGCATCCTTCAAAGAAACGGATTTTCTTATTCAGCACATCCCTGTATACTTTTTCACTGACATCCTTAAAGTGTACATAATCCAAACGTCCCGCATATTTTTTCAGCCATTCAACCGGGTCCATTCCTGAATAATAGAGATGCCCCGTATCCAGACAAAGTCCTGCCAATTCATAAGGAATATCTCTGACCAGAGCTTCTATCTCATCTGCAAACTCAATATACCCTCCCGCATGGGGATGGACTACAGGCCGTACTCCATATATCCTTGCTTTTTTACATATCCCTCTGATATGTTCCATCATAATGCCCCACTCTTTTTCATTCAGCCTTGGCGCCGCATCCGGATGTCCCGCTGCATAATCCCTTTCATCATGCCCCCAATCCATAACTGTAAGATAAGGTGCCGCAAAATGCTGACCCTCATGTACCGGCAGCGGCGGAAGCGCTGTCACCAGTTTGCATATTTCCTCTGTCTGCCTGAGTACATTTTCATAATTCTCCTCACTCAGCAGATCATCAAAAATAGTCCCTGCCACAATAGCCAGTCCATTCTTTTCCAGCTCCCGGGAAACTCTCTTTGCATCAACCGGCAGATATCCATAAGGCCCCAGTTCAATTGCCCTGTATCCTGCCAGTCCGGCCTCCTCAAGCACCCTCTCCCAAGCCGGCAGATATGGATTTTTCACGTCATCCACTCCCCAGCAGCACGGTGCCCCGCAAATATTCATACTCATGCTATTTCCTCCTTTTTCTGTGTGCTATTTCTGTGTGCTTTCTCTGTGCTCTTTTATGTTCCCATTATATCCCACCCGCTAAAAGCACGCCTTCAGTATCCTGTACCATCTTCCCCGCCAAATCCCCGAAACTCCTCTCAGCCTCCCCCTTTTTTCCTCAGCATACTTCACTATCCTGTTCTTCTTCTCTTCTGTCTCCCTGAATCCTTCAAAACCCCTCCAAATTTGATACTCCCCTAATATAAAAAAATAAGTGTGGAAGCCAAAGCCTAAATAATAAGCTTTCTCTTCCACACTTATTTACTGAACGGTTACTGATCTTCATCCTTTCATGACTGGTTACGAACCCCTTTAAGCTCCTCCAAATAAAGTCCCCTATAACGAATCGGTGTCATCCCCACTACCTTTGCAAACAGAGTACAAAAATAATTGGTATTGTCATACCCCACCGTAGTAGCAATCTGTGTGGCGGTCATGTCTGTAGAGATCAGCAGCGTCTGTGCCAGTCCGATCCTCCGCCGTATCACATACTGAATAGGGGTACTTCCTGTCGCATTCTTAAATGCATGAGACACATAAGGAGCTGAGCACCCCAGAGCTTCTGCAATTTTTTCCAGGCTTATCTCCTCCGTATAATGTTTGTTCAGATAATTCCATATCCTAGCCACAAATTGTTCTTCCTTCGTACCATCTGCCACAGCCTGGGGAAAAGCCTCCAACTGGCTTGCCATCACCACCAATGAAGCACACAAAAGCTGTGCGGCCAGCCTGCCGGTCTGATTTGTCTCCTGCATCATATACATCTGCCCGCACATTTCTTTTAAAAGGGGATACATCTGTCCTGCCTTCCGCACATAAGGTCCTTCTTCTCCCACAAGATGATTCCTTGGCAGCCCTTTGAGTCTGAGATTCGTGATTCCCACACAATAAGACCCAATCTCCTCCTCCGTTCCTGAAGATACTTCATGCAGATCATCCTGATTATAAAAAAGCACATCCCCTTCTTCCAGATGATAAGTTACAGCATTTACTGTATAAATACCTGTACCCCTGTAAATAAGCAGCATCTCACAGATGGACTCATGACTGTGCAGCGGTCTGTCCACTCTGCTTCTATTGATTCTCTGTTTATTTATGTAAACCATTGTGGGCATGATCCCCCCTTCAAACACTTCCCCCAGATTCCTCTGAATATCCGGCCAAATCACTAAAAACCCCTCCCTTATCACCCTTTTTTTCTATTATATTATCTGCCTGCCCACTTGGCAATCCTCTTCTCCCATTCCTTCCCACCTCAAAAAAACACCCGGCACGATTTCTCATGCCGGGCGCAAAACATCTGCCGCTGTAGTTTTTATTTATCGTACAAAAATTTTTCCGGCAGATCCACATGAAAATCCACCGCCAGATCCCGGAAATTCTGCGCAGTGATGGTCTGCAGCTTATCCGGTCTCATGGACAACATCTTTACAAGGATCTCCGCGGACTTTTCCACTGTGTGCATAAGCCCGAAGGTCAGATCAAAATCCTCCCCTGAGCAGAACATACCGTGATGTGCCCAAATGGCCACATCGTATTTTTTCATCAGTTCACTGGTGGCGGCAGCGATCTTTCTTCCTCCCGGCACCATCCATCCCACAACACCGATACCGTCCGGGAACACCACCGGACACTCTGTTGCCATCTCCCACAGCTCTCTTGTGAACACTTCATCCCTTAAGGGCAGCACAAAGGTCAGGGCGATCACATTTGTCGTATGGGCATGGTAGATCACTCTGTGCTTTCCGCCTGTAGCCTGCATCTTCACCTCATGGTTCATCAGATGGGAGGGCAGTTCACTGGTAGGTCTTCCTCCGTTTACCAGGCCCCAGCAGATACGGTAATTCTCTCCCTTGTCATCTAACTCGATCACAGCAAGGGAGTCCTCCGGATCTGTCATAACATTGCGGAAATACTTCCCGCTTCCTGTCACTAGAAAATACTCTCCCGCCAGAGCCGGAACCGCTGTACCGATCTCCTTCCAGTCCCCGTCCTCTGACAGCTCTTCCCTTACAGACTGCACTTCCTCTTTTTTGATGCGGTAAGTCAGATTTCCGCCGTTTCTCTCATGCCATCCCTGGTTCCAGCCGTCATCTGCCATTCTCATAAAACCCTGTACGAATTTTGCTTCCAAAACTTTCATTTTTCTGTTCCTTTCTGTATTGTGCTGAGGATTTCTCTCCTTGTCTGGGCGTGTCTGCGCTTTTTCAGGAACGTTTGCTCAGCACCTCTTTTTCATACTGCTGCACTTCTTTAAACCAGTCCTCTTTCTCAGGAACGCCGCACTGTTCACAGAAATAATTCCATACATCCCCGAAAGGATACAGCTTCAGCTCTTCCTGGAGCATCATAAGCTCTGTGAAGGCGCCGCTGTTCTGCAGTGCTTTCAGTTTGTTGTTTGGCTGAAGCAGGGCAAACAGAAATGCTTTCTGCATATTCCGCATTCCCACCACCCATGCGCTGACGCGGTTAATACTGGCATCGAAGAAATCAAGTCCTAAAAATACCCTGTCAATGGCATCGTTTCTCACGATTTCCTTTGCGATCTCTTTTGTCTCGTCATCGAAGAGCACAACATGATCGGAATCCCAGCGCACCGGTCTTGTCACGTGCAGGGCCAGTTTCTCATTAAATAAGAGCATAGCCGGAATTTTATCGGAAACCACCTCTGTGGGATGATAATGCCCGTTGTCCATGAGACTTAAAATCCCGTTGTTGGCTGCATAGTTGATGCAGAATTCGCTGGAACCAACCGTGTAGGACTCCATGCCGATGCCAAATACTTTTGATTCCAGGCACACATAGACTTTTGATCTGTCATAGTCAACGGACAATATCTGATCAAGAGAATCCTTGAACCTGGCTCTTGGGGACAGACGGTCAGCCGGCACATCCTTATAGCCGTCCGGGATCCAGATATTCATGACGCAGGGCTGACCCAGCTCCTCTGCAAAATACTGGGATATGCGGATACAGGCCTGTCCATGGCGGATCCAGAACTGACGGATCTCCTCATCCGGACTTGAGAGGGTAAAGCTCTCCGCCTTCTCATGAGAAAAGAAGGTGGGATTAAAATCAATGCCCATACCTCTCTTTTTTGCAAACTCTGCCCATCTCTTAAAATGCTCCGGCTTTAAGGCATCTCTGTCCGCAAAACAGCCGTCCTCAAAAATGGCATAGTTGGCATGCAGATTCAGCTTATGCTTTCCCGGGATCAGACTCAAAGCCTTGTCAATGTCCTCCATCAGCTCCTCCGGTGTTCTGGCCTTTCCTGGGTAATTTCCTGTTGTCTGGATACCGCCGGACAAAGGACCTTCGTGGTCAAATCCCTGTACATCGTCCCCCTGCCAGCAGTGCATGGAAATGTGGATGTTTTTCAGTGTCTCCACTGCCTTGTCTGTGTCCACCCCCATATTTTTATAAATTTCCCTGGCTGATTCATATCTCTGTGCTGTAGTCATATTTTTCCTCCTGACTTTATGGTCACCGCAGCTGTCCCGTGTCTTTACACTCCGTACAGACAGTGCACCTTTTCTGTTCCTGTTGCCGTTACTGCTGCCGTTACTTTTCATCTTCACGGCTCATATACTTGAATTTCAAAAGAGTCATAGACACACTGCCTGGCTGCTTTTAAGTCTATCCAAACGCCTTTTGCCATCATCTGCACCATCAGATTGCCCACAGCAGTGGCCTCCGTTGGGCCTGCCAGAACAGTTTTTCTGGTACTGGAAGCAGTGAGCTGATTCAGATACGCGGCGTTGGCTCCGCCGCCTACTACATGGAGATGTCTGTATTGTATGCCTGTCATCTCCTCAATCTCACCAACTGTTCTCCCATAGCAGTCTGCAAGGCTTCTGTAAATAACCCCTGCAAGCTGTCCCGGAGTCATCGGAACCTGCTGCCCTGTCTCCTCACAGTATTCCTGCACAGCCTTTGTCATGGACACCGGCGCCAGAAAACGGCCGTCATTGCAGTCCACAAGGGACGGAATCTCCTCTTTTTCTGCCATTTGACAAAGCTCTGCAAAGGAATAGACATCTCCCAGTTCTTTTTTGAGGGACTGGATCATCCACAACCCCATAATATTTTTCAGGTAACGGAACCTGTGAGCATAACCGCCTTCATTGGTAAAATTCAGCCTCCGGCTTTTCTCCGTACAGTCCGCCTGCCCAAGCTCTACCCCCATCAAAGACCAGGTGCCTGAACTTATGTATAAAGCTTTGTCATCCTTTGACGGCACAGCCAAAACCGCGGAACCCGTGTCATGGGTAGCCGGCAGGATAACCTGACAGTCAAATCCCACTTCTCTTTGTATCTCTTCTGTAAAGCCGCCCAGCACCGTACCCGCATCTTGCACAGATTGGAAAATCCCTTTGGGGTATCCCAGCATTTCAATCAGTTCCATATCCCAGTCCTTTGTACGGGGGCTTACAAGCTGTGTGGTAGTGGCATTGGTGTATTCCGCCGCTTTCCTTCCGGTCAGCAGAAATTGAAAATAATCCGGTATCATCAGCATGGCGTCGGCCTTTTCCAGATACTCCGGATGCTTTTCTTTCACTGCCATGAGCTGATAAATGGTATTGAATATCTGTTTCTGGATCCCTGTTCTTCTATACAGTTCTTTTTCCGGAAGGATTTCATAGACCAGACGGTCCATCCCCTCTGTTCTCTTATCCCGGTATCCCACCGTATTGCCCAGAACCCTGCCATTCTCATCCAAAAGCACAAAATCCACAGCCCATGTATCAATCCCCATACTCACAGGTATCTTCCCGGACTCTCCGCACTTTTTCAGTCCTGTCTTGATCTCCTCAAATAACTGCTCCAGGTCCCAGCAGGCCTCCCCGTCTTTCATGGTCAGCCCATTGCGGAAGCGATGGATCTCCTCCATCACCATGCGGCCCTGCTCCATATGCCCCAGAATATGACGTCCGCTGGACGCTCCGATGTCCACTGCAAGATAATATTCCGTCATCATTTTCCACCTCCTTATGCCTCTATCTTAACGAAAAAGGAGGGAAAGAAAAAGTACACTGTTTGCATAATTTTATAACCTTATTTGCAGTCTGCCGATTGCATTTTTTTCTCCACCGTATTAAGATAAAGTCAGAACTGCTCCGCACAGACAAGAGCAGGAAAACGCCGCACTGCCGGATCGGATCATAAGGGGGGATACCATGAATCAAGAACTTCTGAAGGAACTGAAAAAAATAACAGCGGAGGAACAGGCCCTGTTAGACGGGCAGAAATGTATCAATCCCTCCCTCTACAATCTGGAACACTCCATGACCATTGACAACAAAAAACTTCTGGAACACGGAAAGCTCCTGGAGATCCGTCCCCATACCCGTTTTGTCCACTTTCCCAAGCATAACCACAACTACGTGGAAATGATATATATGTGCTCCGGCAGCACCCGCCACTTGATAAACGGCTCAGAGGTCCTTCTGGGCACCGGGGAACTCCTCTTTTTAAGCCAGACTGCCACCCAGGAAATATATCCCGCGGGATATGACGACATTGCCGTTAATTTTATCATCCTGCCGGAATTTTTCGGCCAGCCCCTTGGTATGATCGGCACAGAGGACAATATGCTGCGCACCTTTATCATCGAGTGTCTGAAGAACGGCAGCCAGAATGTCCATTATCTTCACTTTAAAGCTGCGGATATCCTACCGATCCAAAACCTTGTGGAAAATCTCATTTGGACGCTGCACAACAAACAGCCCAACAAGCGCAGTTCCAACCAAGTCACCATGGGCCTGCTCTTTCTGCAGCTCATGAATTACATTGACAAAGCTGAGATCGGACAGGAAAATTATGAGCAGGAGCTGCTGCTCACAGTGTTCCAATATATCGAGGAGCACTACAGCGACGGGGAACTGTCCGCGCTGGCCCAGGAACTGGGCTATGATCTCTATTGGCTGAGCCGCGTCATCAAGCGGCTGACAGGAAAAAATTACAAGGATCTGCTCCAGGAAAAAAGACTGAACCAGGCAGCCCACTTGCTCCGGAATACTTCCCTCACTGTGACAGATATCGGCCTGCATGTGGGATACCACAATTTCAGTTATTTCTACAAAATATTCAAGGCCCGCTACGGCATGTCTCCCCGTTGTTACCGCCATTTAAAAGAACCTGTATCCCATTAAAAAGGCACATCCGCCCGGTGCCCTGACAGCGCCGGCGCGGATGCGCCTTTTTATTTTTCTCTCTGATAGAGAGCCTTCATCTTATCCTTGGCTCTGCTGAGTCCTTCCATCAAGAGAGGACTGAAGCAGCCGCATTCCCCATTGCGTATCATCTCATACGCTGTATCGTGGGGATATGCTTTTTTGTATACACGGTCACTGACCAGGGCGTCATAGACATCTGCCACAGACACCACCTGTGCCTGAATAGATATCTCATCTCCCTTCAGCCCGTCCGGATATCCCCGTCCGTCCCACCTTTCATGGTGATGGCGGCAGATATCATACGCATATTTGTACACATGGTTCTCGCGGAACCGCGGCACACTGTCCAGAAGCTCACAGCCACGTATGGTATGTGTCTTCATGATCTCAAATTCTTCCGCTGTAAGCCTGCCCGGCTTGTTGAGAATGCCGTCAGGAATGGCGATCTTACCCACGTCATGCATGACTGCGGCATCTGCTATTATTGGCAGGTCATCCTCCTCAATACAGCAGGACGGGTCCATCTCCTTGATGACCCGCAGAAGAATGAGGGTCAAGTCCCGAATCCTGGTAACGTGCTCACCGGACTCGCAGTCCCTGAACTCAATGGCCGTGGAGAGCGTCTCGATGATAGAACTGTTCAGCTCCCGTATCTCCTGGGCCTGTTCCCTCAGCAGCGCTTCCTGCTCATTCACAATGTTGTTGAGCCGTATTACATTGCCGATCCTTCGGCGGATGAAAAAGGGAATGATCGGCTTTCCGATAATATCCACAACACCCAGTTCATACCCTCTTTTTAAAACTTCCTGAGAGTTCTCTGCTGTTATCAAAAAGACAGGAATCTTATGCGTCAGCTCAAGCTTCTGCATCTCTTCCAGCACTTCAAATCCATCCATAACAGGCATAACTACGTCAAGCAGTATGGCGGCCAGCCTGTCCTGCTGCTCCATGATAAGCTCCATGGCCTGCTTTCCGTTTTCAGCTTCTAAGATTCTGTAATCTTCCGAAAAGGTAGCATCCAAAATCGCACGGTTCATTTCCACATCATCTACAATCAAAATTGTCTGTCTGTTGTTCATAAACGCCCCAATGCCTCCTCCCGAAAGACTTCAGAAGAACTCCCATGTCTATTGTCCATCGTGCATTAATCCTTTCATACACTTTTTCCTTGGTAAATCCTTCACTTCTATCAGTTTAACTTCTCTTGCAGAAAACTGTCAAGCGCTATATGAAATAATAAAAAAGATTTAATACATTACCTGTATTCCCCAAGGAAAAACAGTGCCACCGTACCCGGGCCGGCATGGGCGCCGATCGTGGCTCCTATAGGGTTCATCATTACATTTGTAATGCCGAACTTTTCTTCTACAAGCTTTGCCACATACGCCGCGTCTTCCTCACAGTCTCCATGGCTGATCAGGACGATTTCATTTTTATCCCGGTAAGTTCCCACTCTCTCTTCCATCATGGACACCAGGGTTGCCAGGGATTTTTTCCGTCCTCTGACTTTTCCAACTGGTATAAGCTTTCCTTCATTGTCCACATGGAGCATAGGCTTGATATTCGCCAGTGTTCCCAGAACCGCTGTTGCCTTTGACACACGTCCGCCACGGTATAGATGGTTTAAGTCATCCACAGTGAAGACATGACCGGTATGAAGAATATTTTCTTTGACCCACTGCGCCACTTCCTCCATGGACTTTCCTTCTTCCTTCATCTTAACAGCATACCACACAAGCAGGCCTTCTCCCATGGACGCGGCCAGAGTGTCGATCACCTCCAGCTTTCTGTCAGGATAGGAGTCTCTAAGCTCTTCCGCCGCAACACGGCAGCTATTGTAAGTACCGCTGAGTCCGGATGAGAATGCCAGATACAGAACATCCTTCCCCTCTTTCAGCACAGACTCAAAAATCTCCTCTGCTGCTGTGGGATTCACCTGCGATGTGGTGGGCATAGAGCCTGCCCTCATACGCCTGTAAAATTCTTTATCCTCTATAACATGCTCCTTGTCATAAATCTCCCCGTCCATATTACAGGACAGGCAGAGATAATCCACCTGGTGTTCCTTCAGCCATGCTAAGGGCATATCCACTGTATTATCCGTCATGATCACATAATCACTCATACGCTGTCTCCCTCACTTTCCATTTTAAACAGTTTACCACGAATCGGCCGTCTCTTCAACTGAATTCCCCTTACATTCCTTTGACCACCTCGATCGCCTTCTGAAGCTGGTTATCCTCTGACTGCTCTATTTTCACCTGCTGGCGGAGCCCTTCATCCAGCTCCACCTCCACATCCGGCTGGATTCCCGTGCCATGGATATTGCGGCCCTTTGGTGTATAATACTTGGCGATAGTGAGCTTAACCGCACTTCCGTCTGTAAGAGGAATGGGCATCTGCACAATACCTTTTCCATAAGTGGTAGTTCCCACCAGCTTTCCGATCCCGTAATCCTGCACGGCACCTGAGAAGATTTCCGACGCGCTGGCGCTGTTTTCATTGACAAGAACGGTAAGGGGGATCTGCAGTTCATGTTCCCCGTCACAGGTATATTCCTTTCTGCCCCCATTCTTATCCTCTGTGTAGACAATAAGACCCTTTGGCAGTATCTGCTCCAGAATATCACACACGGAGATCAGCAGCCCTCCGGGATTGTCGCGAAGATCCACGATCAGGCGCTCCATCCCCTGACTCTGCAGGTCCTGAAATGCCGATTCATACTGGGCTGCAGTTACCTCTGCAAATTCATAGATCTGAATATATCCGATGTGGTCCTCCAGCATTTCATGCTCCACCATAGGGACTTCCACATGTTCCAGGGGAATATCCAGGCTCAGATAATCGCTCTCACCCTCCCTGGCGATCTCCAGGTGGGCTGTCTTGTCCTCTGAGGCTTTGATGATCTTTACCACCTCTGTCAGTTCCTTGTCTGTGGTGGTCTCCCCGTTTACTTTATAGATCACGTCTCCGGGCAGCAGTCCTGCCTTGGCTCCCGGTGCCCCCTCATAACATCTGGTAATGGAGACGATCCCTGTCTTGGCGTCCTGTTGAAGCACTACTCCCACACCCAGGTATTCGCCCCCTGTGCTCTCGTTGAGCTTTGTATATTCCTCCGAGGTATAGTATCCGGAATAAGGATCACCAAGTCCTGCCACCAGTCCTTTATACAGATAGGACTCCAGTTCCTCCTTATCTATATCCTCCAGATAATATTCGTCTATGATCCCCTCGATCAACTTGGCCTTCTTCACAGTGGAATTATTCACAACCCCCTTCTGGTTCTGATACCACAGATAACCGGACACTCCGCCGCCTATCAGCACCGTACAGAGAACACCCAGCAGAAACCCTTTGATATATTTCTTTCTGTCCACTTTTTCAGTTCCTTTCCACACTCAAAATAAAAAGGAGACACCGCCAAACAGTCCTCCCGCCAACGGGGAGGCAGCATCTGTTCAGCAGCATCTCTTCTGTACTTTATAAATTATACCCTTAAATGTTTCCTTACAGACATCATACTTCCTATGAAACCAATACCGATTCCAAGTCCCACACCTACAGGAAGCAGAATACGGAATACATGGGATACATCCAAAAACTGCAGGAATCCTGACAGAAGATGGAATCTTGTCATAACAAACTCGATCACCTTATTATAGAGCACATAGAGAATTCCCATAGGGATCGCCGCGCCTACAATACCCAGCAGGATACCTTCGATGACGAATGGTGCCCTTACAAAGAAGTCAGTTGCCCCGATCAGTTTCATGATACCAATCTCTTCCTGCCGCACAGAAATACCCATAGTAATGGTATTGCTGATCAGGAAGAATGCAACTGCCAGCAGTATAAATACAATTGCCAGAGACACATATCCGATCAATTTATTAAACGTGGATAGGGTCTTCTCCGCTGACTGTGACTGGCTGACACTGCGCACGCCGTCCAGAGATTCAATATACTCTACAAGCTGGCTCTGTTCCTCAACATTCTTCAGGTATACCTGATAGTTGGCTGAGTTGGCGAGAGGATTATCCTGATTTCTGAAGCCCTCTGCCAGTGCCTCGTCGCCGCCCAGATAGTCATCCCGGAACTCTTCCCATGCCTGATCGGCAGAAATGTATTTTACATCCGCAACCTCTTCACGGGCCTTGATCTTCTGACCGATGTCATCAATCTGTTCCTGTTTTGTTCCCTCGTCAAAATATACAACAACCGCTACGCCTTCCTCCGCTGTGTGGACGATATATCTAAAGTTCATAACCAGTGCAAGAAACAGTCCAAACAGAAAGATACATGCGGACATGGTGGCGATAGAAGCAAGGGAGAATCTCAAGTTTCTCCAGATGTTCTTCACACCCTGTTTTAATATGTATGCTATTGTACTAATTCTCATACTGATATCCACCTTCTTGTTCGTCGCTTACAATGACGCCTTTCTTCATGGTAATCACCCGCTTCTTAAATGCGTTCACGATTTCCCTGTTGTGTGTAACGACAAGAACGGTTGTACCGCGCTCGTTGATCTCCTCCAGCAGCTTCATGATCTCAAAAGAGTTCTTAGGGTCCAGGTTACCTGTGGGCTCATCCGCAAGCAAAATACTTGGACGGTTCACCAGCGCCCTTGCCAGGGCAACCCTCTGCTGCTCACCGCCGGATAACTGGTCCGGACGGGATTTGTATTTTTCAGCCAGGCCCACTAAGGTGAGCACCTCAGGCACGCGCTTTTTGATGACACGTGTGGGACGCTCGATGACCCGCTGCGCAAATGCTACATTTTCATAGACATTCCTGTCACGAAGCAGACGGAAATCCTGGAATACAACACCGACTCCCCTGCGGTATTTTGCCACTTTTCTCCGTCTTAACTTGTCCAGGCGCTGTCCGTTTACCGTGATAGACCCGCTTGTGGGATCCAGTTCCTTCAACAGCAGCTTTATCAGAGTGGATTTACCTGAGCCGCTGTTGCCCACGATAAAAACAAATTCACCCTTCTCTACGTGAAGCGACACATTGTTAAGAGCCGGCTGGCCCTTACTGTATGCTTTACTCACGCCCTTTAAATCAATCATAAATATCCTCCTGTGTTCCCGATACCCGCTTCCCCGGATATCAGTAATCAAGTGTCTCCATATACTTCATATATTTTACCACCATCAGAGCTATCTTAAATGTTATGGCATCCTCAAACACACGCAGGTCAAGACCGGTACTCTTCTGGAGCTTGTCCAGCCGGTATACCAGGGTATTCCTGTGTATGTACAGCTGTCTCGATGTCTCTGAGACATTCAGGCTGTTTTCAAAGAATTTATTGATGGTGGTCAGTGTCTCCTCATCAAAGTCATCCGGTGATTTTCCATCGAAAATCTCACGGATAAACATTTTGCAAAGAGGAATCGGCAGCTGGTAGATCAATCGGCCGATGCCAAGGGAACTGTAGGCGATCACTTCTCTGTCTCCGAAGAAGATCTTACCCACATCCAGAGCCATACGCGCTTCCTTGTAGGAGCGTGATACCTCTTTTAACTCCTTCACAATGGTGCCGTATGCTATATGAGTCCTGCCGTCCTTCTCAATACCCAAGGTAGTCAGGATCATATTCGCGATCTTGTCCACCTGCGGATAGTTGTCCGTGGCAGTCAGCTCTTTTACAATGATAATACTCTTCTCGTCTACAGCAGTGACAAAATCCCCAGTTTTGCCGCCCAATAGATTTTTAATATTCTCCAGAGAACCGTAGTCCTTATCCTGGTTGGTCTCCAGAATAAATACAACTCTGCGCACATCCACTTCCACATGCAGCTTCTTGGCCCGGTTATGGATATCCACTAACAGCAGATTGTCCAAAAGCAGATTCTTAATAAAGTTGTCCTTATTAAACCGCTCTTTATACGCGGTCAGCAGTCCCTGGATCTGGAAAACCACAAGCTTTCCAAGTGTATAGACATCGTCTCCGGCGCTATTGATAACCAGCACATATTCCAGTTGATGGTCATCGTAGATCTTAAAGAACTGATACCCTTTGATCACCTGACTGTCTGCCTGGGAATTTGCAAAAGCTAAAACTTCCTCCTGTGCACAAACATTCTCAGAAAAAGTAGATGCCATCACTTTCCCTTCCATGTCCGTGATGTAGAAGTCTGTTCTGGATATGCTTTTCAGCCCGTCCAGAGTGTTTTGTAGTACCTGGTTTGATATCATTCTCTTTCCTTCTTTCATTATATAGTATATTTCCTTGTTTCCATCCCATAAAAACAAAAAACCCTACACTATATACTAATACATAATCGAAAAAAAATAAAGAGAAAATGTTAAATATTACATCTTTTTTTCAAAATGTAACATTTTGTTCACATTTTCCCTTTTCTTTTTATGATTCAGACAGAGGAAAAAACTCACATTTCTTCACCGCTGTGGAATCCCTCCCCGATGACCTCACGGGCGTCTGTGACTATCACAAAAGCTTTTGGATCTGTTCTGGTAACCAGCTCTTTCAGACGCACGATCTGCTTCTTCCCGACCACGCAGAACAGCATGGTTTTTTCCTCACCGGAATACATACCCCTGGCAGAAATCCCTGTAAGGCCCCTCTCCAATTCTTCCATGAGACTCTTTGCAAGCTCGTCGTGCAGGTCTGTAATAATAAACGCAATCTTGGCGAACTTCATACCTTCCAGAAATCCGTCCGTCACCTTTGTTGTGATAAATATGGCGATTACCGCATAGAGCGCCCTCTGTAGTCCGAAGACAAATACACCTAATATGACAATAGCCCCGTCCACCACCTGCAGGATCTGGGCAATGGAATAATGGCGCATCTTATGCTGGATCAGCGCGGAAACCATGTCGGTTCCGCCTGTAGTTCCCTGCCCCATGAAGATAAAACCAATTCCCACTCCCATGATCACACCGCCGAACAGAGCTGCCAGCAGCATATCATCCGGTATGATGGGAAGTTCCGGTATCAAAAAAAGCCAGAGCGACAGGGCAAGCGCACCAAAGATAGACTTCTTAGTAAATTCCCACCCCTTTATGCTCACTCCGAAAAAGAACAGCGGGATATTCAAAACTGCATTGGTCAGCCACAGGGGAATCCCGCCGGGCATCACTTTCTCAGTCAAAGCTTTGATGATAATGGCCAGTCCGGAAAAACCTCCGGTCACCATCTGCATATGGTCGTAAATGGAAGTGATTGAGACGGCCATCACAGCCGTCCCGATCAGTATATACACATATGCCCGCCAATTCACTTTTTTCTCAGCAAGCATGCTACTCTTCTCCTTTTCCTGAGTCCTCGTTCTCCTCATTGTACTGTGAAACCAGCTTTTTAAATGTACTCTTTTCCAGAAGTTTTCCCAGCCAGCCTTTTTTTAACCCTGTTTCCTTCTGGATCTCCTGCCGTTCACCCAGGCAGAACAAAATTTTTGTATTCATCATCTTCCTGTTGTCCGCCACAAAACGCTCTATCTCCATATTTCTGGAGCATGTCAGCACCACCTGGGGGCTGAAGGAGTTGATCTCATTGATAACTCTGTCAATCTGGTCAGCATGGGCCTCCTGCAGGCTGTCTCTCCCGACTATCACAATATCCGGGTATTTATCCTTCACAAAATTATAGAACGCTTCCGTATCCTCCTCTGTCTCGCCCAGCAGAAAGACCTGGTTCTTATAATGGGACAAAAACCAGAACAGTGTGGAGAAGAAGCCGTGCCTGGCTGCCTCCTCTTCAAGCCTGGGGTCCTCAACACCCGCCGCCTTCAGAACCTCCGGCTCATCCACCACGGCCTTGTCCAGAATGCTGATATATTCCTTGAGCTTCTCATCCTCCTGGGCTGCCATCAGCAGTTTCATATTGAGCACTCCATAAGTGGACAGTGACTCCTTATACCAATTCTCATTGACGTATTCCATCACGTCCTCTACATAACATTTCTCCACAGAAATGCCAAGTACCTCTATTTTTTCATGCATAATATTTCTCCAGTGATCTTCTACCGCGCTGCCATCCACCGCCCTGCAAAAACGCAGTCTGTGAGCAGCAGCACGCTTCGCACGCGCTTTATCTACCTACTATAGCAGACAGGCAGAGATTTTTCAAGCCGCATATCTCAGTATTCTTCTTCTCTCTTTTCCTACACTTTGTATTTTCATCCAAAAGCCGTCATTCCATGCGTCTCCAAAAAAGAAAATACTGTTTTGTAATACTCCTGCGGCGCCTTGTCAGGTGCCTGGGCATGTCCGGCGCCTTCCACGATCAGCAGTTCCTTTTCGCAGTCCGCCGCGTCATAAAGCGTATAAGCCATCTCCACCGGAACGAACACATCCTCCTCCCCATGTATAATAAGAAGGGGAATGGTGCTTTTCTTCACCGCATCCAGGGCGGAGGCTTTTTTCAGACTATAGCCGCCGCGTATCTGCAGCATCAGGTCTGCCCCATCCACCAGGGGAAAACCCGGGAGATGAAACCAGTCCTTTAACTGCTTTTTAAAAATACTGTACGCATCTGTATAGGCACTGTCTGATACCACCGCTTTTACATTGTCAGGCAGATCCTCCCCTGTCATCATCAGGGCGCAGGCACCTCCCATGGATTGTCCGTGTATGACGATCCTGGCATTTTTATCCTTTTTCAGTATTGTTTGGAGCCACAGCAGATTATCTTTTCTGTCCGTCCAGCCCATACCGATAAAATCCCCTTCGCTCTCTCCGCTGCAGCGCATATCCGGCACCAAAACCTGATATCCTCTCTCAGCATATTCAAAAGCAATGGGATACATCTCCTCTTTCCATCCGGTATAACCGTGCAAAAGCAGAACCCAGTCATGGCTTTCGCCCTCCTGATAGAAAGCCCGGCCCAGCAGACGGTATCCGTCTTCTGTTGTCACCGATACCTCCTCACTGTCCGCTGACCTGACCCACTTTTCTGTTTTCTCCAGGCTGGCCATTTTGTTCTGTTCAATGTCATCCGTCTTTACAAGCGCTTCATAGCTGTCCTCTGTTATATCCTCAAATGCCTGAGTCTGTTCCATCTTCTCAGGCACCAGTGCCAGATCCACTACTATATTGGACGCAAGCACCAACAGCGCAAGCAGTATGAGCACTGCAGCGGCCAGTCTTTTTATCCATTTTTTCTTCCGCATATATCAACTGTCACCTTGTAGTTTTTTGTCGTATTTTAATTATTATACCTGCTTTTTTTCCTGTGCGCAATAATCGTCTGATAAAAGCTTTTTTGATCATTTACACTGTTGCTCTGCTTTGTTATTATAATACTATACGAAAAACAAAGGAGGTCTTATATGCCTCAGTCGGAAATATTAAAAAAAATCATCCAAAACATGGAGTCCGTGATCGTGGGGAAACGCCGGGTCATAGAGCTGGCACTCATCACCCTTCTCTCCGACGGACACCTGCTTTTGGAGGACGTGCCCGGGGTGGGGAAAACTACTCTTGGAAAGGCACTGGCTCAGTCAGTCCAGTGCAGCTTTGCCAGAATTCAGTTCACTCCGGATACACTTCCCGGGGATGTCATCGGCATGTCCATGTATCAGATGCAGACCGGAAAATTTTCCTATGTTCCCGGAGCTGTAATGAATGACATCCTTTTGGCGGATGAGATCAACCGTACCTCCCCAAAAACCCAGGCGAGCCTGTTGGAGGCCATGGAGGAACAGCAGGTCACTGTGGACGGCATCACGTATGCCCTTCCCGAGTTATTTATGGTCATTGCCACCCAGAACCCTGTGGAACAACTGGGCACCTATCGGCTGCCCGAGGCACAGCTTGACCGTTTTATGATGAAAATTTCCATGGGATACCCGGAGACACCTGCGGACGAGGCGGATATCGTGCGCCGTATGGTAGACGGGGAGCCTTTGAAAAAATTAAGCCCGGTCACTACCAGAGACGAACTTATGCAGATCAAGGATGAGGTCAAGGCAGTGGCTGTACACCAGGATGTAATGGCTTACGCGGTTGAGATCACAAGAAACACCAGAAAAAGCAGATATTTATCCCTGGGCGCAAGCCCCAGAGCCGCCATTGCCTTGGTGCGCGCTGCCAAAAGCCGAGCCTATCTGGAGGGCCGCATGTACACCACACCGGAAGATATTGCCGCTCTTGCACCGCCGGTGCTGCTGCACCGGCTGATCTTATCTTCCGAGGCACGGCTGGAGGGAAAAAATGAAAGGGAAATGCTGCAGGAGGCCATGCGTGCAGCACACGTACCCGTTTTATGAAAAAAGCGGCCTGTCTGCTTTTTATCATAGGCAGCACAGTGTTGGTAAGCTTTCAGGGCAAAGCGGTTTCCTATCTGCTCTTCTACTTTTCCCTGCTGCTGCCTCTGCTGGCGCTTCTCTACTCTCTGTATGTTTACTTTCGCTTTAAAATCGTACAGAATGTAGAGCACTTGGTAGTAAAAGGGCAGAAAGTCCCCTATCAGCTCATTCTCGGCAATGAGGATTTTCTTCCTTTTACAGATATAACCCTGCATTTTTATACGGATATGGCCACAATGCAGTACAACAGTACAGACCCGGAACCGGAGCATCTGTGTCTTCTCCCCCATGACCAGAAGCGGATTGAAACAAAAATGTACTGCAGGCACAGAGGCACTTACCCGGTGGGTGTGAAAAGCGTCACAGTCACGGACTTTTTAGGACTATTCACCATCACTTCCCCCATGATGTCCCAGGTACGGCTCACAGCCAAACCGCGGATCCTTCCTCTGGAGCGCCTCAGTCTGGCTCTTAAGAAAAAGGATCCCAAGAACACCCTGTTCCCCACCACCCGTCTCCAGAACCTGCCGGATCACCAGGTTCGCCGCTATCAAAGCGGAGATCCCAGGAAATATATCCATTGGAAAAACTCCGCCAGGACAGGGGAGCTTCTTGTGCGCAAGCAGATGCCCGAGGAACTTTTTGAAACAGTCCTCCTGCTGGATTTAAGCCCTATCCGGGGGGATTCGGAGATGCGGCTCCAGGCAGAGGACAATATTCTGGAGGCAGCCCTCTCCTATCTGCGGGACTGCTGCCTGAAAAACATTCCTGTCCGGGTAGTCTATATGGATACGGAAATCCGGGAGCTTCTCATAGATGTCTGCACCGGATTTGATGCCTTTTATGAGAAATGCGCAGATATTTCTTTTGAATCCCCTCTCCCCCTTGAGAAGGTATGGGGCCGGTATGCTGCCCGCCTGGCAGGTACCAGAGCCTACATCCTTGTCACCTCCTCGCAGTCACCTGAACTTACACGGACCATAGAGGAGAGCCGTATTCTTGGTAATGAGGTATTGTGCATCAATGCAGGAGAATTAAGCTTATGAAAAAGTACCGGGAATTTATTGGTAAATATTATGAGAGCCTTCACGGGGCCTGTCTTAGCGCAGGCCTTCTTCTGCTGGCTGACTCTTTCTGGGTCCTGCACTGGCCCCCCATGCTTCTGATCGGAGGCGCTGTACTTTTCTCTCTCCTTTTCCACTATGCAGTCAAAAAAAATGCCCTCCTTCCGCCAGGCTTTATCTTGCTCGTCCTGCATCTGGCAATTTTTATTTTCTTTCACCTATCCGGCAGAGACTTAGGCATACTCCTTCCCTATATCCAAATAGAAGCCGCCTGTCTCGGAGCATCCGTTCTGTGTGTGACCGCAGCCGGGCACCTGTTTATGACATTACCTATCCTTCTGGCAGAGCTTGCCTGTCTTATCTATTATGGAATCCAAGGGATTTCCCTGTCCAAATGGAGCATCTGCCTGGTATTTTTCTGCTGCCTGCTGTTTTTAGCCGAAGCTGCAGGTCAAAAAAGAGGTATCAAAAAGCAGGATATCTTTTTCCTGGCACCTCTGTTTTTCATGTGCCTTCTCTTCATCTGTCTGCTCCCCGTGAAAAATACGCCCATACGCTGGGAAACTGTGAGAAGAGCTGCAGGTGCTGTACAGGAAAAAGCAAACGCGCTGCTTATAAATCTGGATCATTTCTTTTCCGGCACTTCAGACACCTATTCCCTGTCCCGCTCCGGATACGGTTCAAAGGGAACCCTGGGCGGAAGCCTGATCCAATCAGATAACCCTCAAATCTCTGTTACGGGAACTCAGACTAAATCCCCCCTTTATCTGGCGGGAACCATCTATGACACTTACGACGGAAGTTCCTGGACGCCGGGGGAGCTTTCCGGCAGAGAAAAAGGAAAGGAATACCTGGAACAGTATAAGAGTATCAATGAATCTCTGTCTGTTTCCGGGCTGAGTGATGAGGAAATCCGTTCACTGACCCATCTGTGTACAATGGAGATAAAATTTGAAGGCCTCAAGACAAAGAGTCTCTTCCATGCCCCAAATACCTGGAAATTTCAACTGCCATCCTCTCTGGAAGCCGAATCCAGAGGAGGAAATATTCTCCTCCCAAAGGCAAAGGGTGTTGGTTTTTCCTACAGCCTGCAGTTTCTGGAGCTGAACTATAACAGTGAGGATTTCCAAAGGCTTCTGGCCGTGACTTCCGGTTCCCAAAGGGACAGCGCCCGCCGTTCCCGCATTGTTAAGAACTGTACCGCCCTTCCGGATGATCTTCCCCGACGGGTATACGATCTTGCAGAAGAACTTACCATGGGGTGTCAGACACCTCTGGAGGAACTAAAAGCCATCCGGGCATATCTGGCAGACTACCAGTATTCCACCACAGCGGATGCACCAGCAGAAGGACAGGATTTTGTCGACTCTTTTCTCTTTGACACCAAAACCGGTTACTGCACATCCTTTGCCACTGCCATGGCTGTCCTCGGACGCTGCCGGGGAATTCCCACCCGATATGTGGAGGGCTTTGCCACTGACCGGACATGCAGTGAGGATAAGACGGAAATCCATCTGAGCGGTTCCAACGCCCATGCATGGGCAGAGGCCTATCTGGAGCCTGTGGGCTGGGTTCCCTTTGACTCCACACCCGGCTATGCCTCCGGCGCGGATTCTGCCTGGGAAGCAGAATCCGTGGATGACTCTGATACTCCTATTCCCACAGGCCCGGGCAGCAGCGGTTTGGTCACCGGGACAGAGGATCACAGCACCGAATCTGCCGGGGATTCCGGGACAATGGAGGACATTTATACCAACCTTCTGCAGGTACTGCTAAAGCTCCTTCCTATTATCCTTCTCCTTGCAGCCGTCTGCCTTATGGCTGCGGCAGCAGTTCTGTTCCGTAAATTTATGCGACACAGAGCATATGTCTCCATGAGCAGCTATGAAAAAATACTTTTCCTCATGGACAGACTGTTTCTGCTGGGCAGGCTGTCAGGTATTTCCTTTGAAGAGGGGGAGACTCTGCTTGAATACGAAGAAAAGGCCGCCGGTGCCCTTGACACACCTGAGACGGCCTTAACTGAAATATTCCGTATGTTCCGGGAGATTCGCTACGGAGGACAAAAAGCCTCCCCGGAAACTGTATCACTTTTAAAAACTTATATCCGCTCACTGGAAACGCAGTATCTCCAAAGCTGCTCCCGCTCCAAGCGTCTGCTGTACTGCCTCCGGTAAACGCGGCATTTGCCGCATCAGCGGTTCCGGATCCGGCCTCTTTCTCCAAATTCTTGAGAACGTCCTCTACCGCTATTAAGATCACACCCCGTTTTTTTGACAGATATCCTTCAGACAACATTTTTCACAGTCCGGCTTTGTTCTGGCTGTACAGACATCCCTGCCATGGAACACCAGTCTGTGACAGAAATCGCTTCCCTCTTTGGGAGGGATCAGTTTCCACAGCGCCATCTCTACTTTTTTGGGATCTTTTATACCGTCCACCAATCCAATACGGTTGACCAGTCGGATACAGTGCGTATCTGTCACGATGGCAGGCTCCCCGAATACATCTCCCATGATCAGGTTGGCGCTTTTTCTCCCCACTCCCGGGAGCTTTAAAAGGGCGTTAAAGTCATTCGGCACTCTGCCGCCATATTCATCTCTCAGGATTTTCATACAGGCACTGATATCCCTGGCTTTACTTTTCCCAAGACCACAGGGCCTCACGATCTGCTCAATGTCCGCCGCATCTGCATCAGCCAAAGCATTGACATCCGGGTATTTCGCATACAGATCCTGTACCACCACATTGACTCTGGCGTCCGTGCACTGGGCTGCCAGGCGGACACTGACAAGCAGCTTCCACGCCTGGTCATAATCCAGGGTACATCCCACATCGGGGTATTCCTTTTTTAATCTCTCCACTGTTTCCAGTGCCAGTTCCTCTTTTGTCATATTCTCTCTCCCTTTCACAGTTGTCGGTTCAGGCTCTTTCTTCTACCCCTTTCTCAATTATGGTTCAGACTCTTCCTTCCACACTTTTTTGTGCAGACAATTCTTTCTTTATAATTTGAAAAAGTTCATCGTTTACCTTAACCAGTCCGCCATATCCGCATGTGTAGCGCATGTTCCAATAGGTTCCCACAAGTTTTTCTGTTTTGTATCCTGTTCGGATCATAACCAGAGGGACGGACAGCCGCTCTCTCTTTATATATACATCTTTGATAGTTTTTCTGTAAATCCTTTCAACCAGAGTCAGATCATAAGAATTCCACTGATAGATCCACTCATCTGTCAGGATACAGGCCAGCCTTTTCAGACTGAACCTTCCAAATATCTCCTCCACATGACTCAGATACCGGTCCACCTGTTCCTTTTCCCTCTCAGAAAGTGTGCCCCAAAATATGCAAAGTGCCCTGAGGTTTTCCCCCGCACACTGCTTATGGATACAAACAGCCACGCCCAATACAACGGAAGCAGGAATGATGAGTGCCAGTCTGAACAGAATACCGGAGAGTTCCCTGCCCCCTGCGGCTAACTCATATACTGTCCTGCAGATTTGGTAAAAAAGAAAGATGCCGGCAGCCAAAAAGAAAATCCTTGTGAACTTTGCTTCTCTTTTTCTGTTGTGTATCATTTTTTCCATAAACCGCCTCATTTAACAAAGGCACTTCCGATAACTTTCCATATCAAGTTTCGGAAAATGCCTCTGTTTTTCAGTCTTTCTTGTGTGCTGCCGCCTTTCTCAGCACTTGGTACAGATACTCTGCATCCACCGGTTTTGCCACGAATCCGCTCATACCTGCTGCTTCCGCTGCGTCCACATCCTCCTTAAAAGCATTGGCGGTCATGGCGATAATAGGAACAGCAGCTGCGTCTTCCCTGTCAAGGCTTCTGATCTCTCTTGCCGCTTCCAACCCATTCATGACAGGCATCTGAATATCCATGAGGATTGCCTGGATATCCCCCGGCCTGCTGCGGCTGAATATCTCCACCGCCTCTTTTCCATCTCTGGCCCGGGTCACATCAGCCCCCTGTATCTTCAGCAGTTCACAGGCAATATCCGCATTCAGGTCATTATCTTCAGCCAGAAGGATTTGAGCATCCACAAGGCACAGCTCCTCTGCCTGTTCCGGACTTTCCTCCTTTTCCTCCTCTACATCACCAACAGGAATTTTTATGGTAAAATAAAACTCACTGCCCTGTCCCGGTTCGCTTTTCAGTTTCAGTTCACCTCCCATAAGCTGCACAATATTTCTGCTTATGGCGAGTCCCAGTCCGGTTCCCTGGCTTCTGGCAGAACTGGTACCCGCCTGCTCAAAGGCCTCAAAGATACGCTGCCTGTTCTCTTCTGAAATCCCGGTGCCATTGTCAACTACTCTAAACTTATACACAGCGTTTTGCCCTGTCTTTCCTGTCTGCTGCACATACAGACGCACATGGCCTCCGGCCGGCGTAAATTTAAAGGCATTGGAGATCAGGTTCATGAGCACCTGTTTCAGCCGCACCGCATCCCCTACTAATCTGTCATCTCTGATATCCCTGTGTATCTCAAACTCCAACCCGTGTTTACGGGCTTCCATTGTCATGATATTCTGTATTTCCTCCACGATCTGTACTGCGGAGAAAGGCTCGGCGTCAATGGTCATCATCTCACTCTCGATCCTGCTCATATCCAAAATATCACTGATAAGACTCAGAAGATAATGGGAGGAATCCCGGATCTTTGTCAGATTATCTCTTACGTCCTCAGGCACATCATCCATCATACAAGTCAGATCACTCAACCCGACAATGGCATTCATTGGGGTACGAATTTCATGACTCATTCTGGACAGGAATTCCCCTTTTGCTTTGCTGGCTGCCTCTGCTTTTTCCAGGCTGATCTGCATTTCAGCGGAGCGCACACGGCTGCGTGCCGCCATCAGAACAAGAAATACCACCAGCACGAAGACACATACGATCACTGTAATAAACAATACCGGATTGGCATACAGCAGATCCACCACAGTCAGCGAGGTGACACCTGCGGACATCATATTCTGGTTTACCAGGGTATCCTTTTTATCACTGCTCATGCTGTTGATCGCCTTATTCATAGCGGTCAGCAGATCTGTTTCCGCAGGGCTTTTCATGGCAAATCTGATCTCATTTACGTTGTTTACCAGGGTGTTCGGCACTACATTTGTATAATGATGCTTCTGCATCTCTTCTTCCATATTGGCTGAGAGTCCGTAGAAAAAGTCCGCTTCTCCCCGGTTGACAGCGGAAAGCGCCTCTGCAACATTGCGGTAATAGATCACTTTATCAGTCTCTATGCTTCCTGGCATCTGGCGTCCCTCCAGCACTGCGCCAACCAGGCCCTTTGAAGGAAAGCTGACTGATTTGTTCCTGGTTATGATATCATTCAAATTGCCGTAGGTCTGGGTCAGAGCCAGATCCATTTCTATGCTCTCCTCCTCAGTTCCCAAAAAGGCACCCAGTATGTCTGCCTCCCCCTCCAGCACCAGCTTCAGTGCTTTCGCGTATGATTCCGCATAGACATAGCTGAACTCAAGGCCGGTGAATTTCCTGACCTCCTCCAGTACATCAACGATCAATCCGTTGTGAAACTCCTCTGCATATTCTTCACAGAACAGCGGATGCCAGTCCTTTACCACTGCAACAGACACTGTTTTCTTTTGTTTGATATACGCCCGTTCTCCATCATTCAGGTATATGCTGGCCTTTCCGCTGTCGGTGAAATTAGCCTGGTAACGTTCCTCCGCAAAATTAGGATTGGAATCCAATATATTTTCCAGTGCCATATTCAATCCATCCAATATTTCCTGATTCCCCGGTACAGTCACAATATAATGGGGCTGGGAGTCAAAGGTGGCAACGGGACGAAATATTTCCGTGTCCTCCGCACTGTTGCCGAGTATCATATCTATTTCTCCCTTTTCCAGATAAGGATAGAGATTGCCGTCCTGGAGCTGGTCCTTGCTGTAATATCGGATGGTACAGCCAATTCCATTGCTCTCTATAAACTGTTTCAGCCTGCGGATATTTTCCCGGGCATTTTCATAAACGCCAATACTTTTCCCCTCCATGCTTCTCCAGTCAAATGCCTTGATGCTGCTGTCATCCCTGCGCGCCAGAAGAACGGATTTTCCAAATCCCGTATTATAATCAGGATAGGCAAAGTATTCCTCCATGCCCTCCAGATAATAGGTTCCCCCCATCAGATCATATTCACCGTTCAGAAACTTTTCTGTCAGGGTTTCACCGTCGGCACTGATATATTCGTATTTCCATCCGGTATACTTTGCAATTTCATTCAGATAATCCACCACAATACCGTGTCTGGTTCCGTCAGCGCTTGTCTCGGTGAATCCCTCCACCTCCGGAAATGCCACGCGCAGAGTCTTATCCTCTTTGTTTTCTTCTGCCCAAACCATATTACATGGCAGAAGGACCGCAAAAAATAATAAGGCCAGCATAACCAGCAGTCTGATGCCTTTTTTCGGCATCTGTGATTTTTCTCTCATACTCAGAAACTCCTTTTATCCCCGGCAGTCTTATTTAAACAGTGTTTCCGCCTTTTTCATTTTTTCAGTGACCTTGACGCCAAAAGGGCAGTTCTTCTCGCAGCCGCCGCACTCCACACAATCCCTGCCGTTTGCTGACAGCCCCTTATAGTGAGCTTTAAGAGCCGCAGGAACCTCCGGCTGCATCACGGCCAGATCATAGAGTTTGCTGACCATTGCAATGTCGATTCCGGATGGGCACGGGGCACAGTGACCGCAGTAAGTGCACTGTCCGTAGTAGGCATGTACCGGAGCGTTGGCAAGAACCGTGGCATAATCCTTTTCCTCCTCAGATGCCGTTTCATATGCCACCGCCTGATCTACATGTTCCGGTGTATCATATCCCACCATTACACTGGCAGTCCCCGGACGTGTCAGGGCATAGTGCAGACACTGCACAGGGGTAAGCGCGGTTTTAAAGGGAGACGTCTCTGCCGAGAACAGACGTCCTCCGGCATATCCCTTCATGACAGTAATACCCACTCCGTTTTTCTCACAGATCTTGTACAGCTCTGCCCGTTCAGGGGCAATTCCGCCCAGACCCTCATCATAGTTTTCCTTGAAATATTCTGTTATATCGTCACTGGCAGGAAGCATATCAAAGGCCGGATTGATGCTGAACAATATCATCTCGATCCTGCCGCTTAAGGCAGCCAGCTTTGCAACTGCGGGATTATGGGTACTCATTCCCATATGTCGTATTATACCCTTTTCTTTCAAGCTTCTGGCATATTCATAGAATTCCCCATCCATAATACGCCGGAATTCTTCCTCCTCATCTACAAAATGAAGGATACCCAAATCTATGTAATCTGTCCCCAGGCGATCCATAAGATCAAAAAAAGCTGTCTTCGCCTGCCCGATATCGCGGGTTCTCACATACTGCCCGTTCTGCCAGGTAGATCCCAGATGTCCCTGGATGATCCAGCGCTCTCTTCTGCCTTTGATGGCTGCGCCTATATTAGACCTCACATTAGGCTCCGACATCCAGCAGTCCAGAATATTGATTCCCCTTTCTCACAGCGCAGGATCACTTCCTGGACCTCCCGGGCGTTGTGGCGCTCCAGCCACTCTGCCCCAAGTCCGATCTCACTGACTTTTAATCCGGTTTTCCCTAGTTCTCTGTATCTCATTTTTCACTCACCTTTCCATAACGGGCAGAAAAAGACTGCGTTACTCCCTGTGTATGTTCCCCTGCCATATTATTTCTATTCCTGCGGACTCAGGGCAAAATTCCATATAACGCATAAAACCATGCCCTTCAATGGGATAGCTTCATACATTTTTCAACTTCTTTCGGCTTTAACCATTACTTTTTTATTATAACATAAAATAATGCAGTCATTCCATAATTTTCCAAGATCATGTAATGGCTGCATTAATTTTTTTCTGCCGTTTTTGGCAGGGGTCCCGCTACTGAGGACCGATATCTTCCCATTGATTCTTCTTTTTCCATATACAACAGCTTACCAAAGCTTTTTTTAACTGTTCTATAGAGATGGGTTTTGCCAGATGTCCATTCATACCTGCCAGACGCGCGCTTTTAACATCCTCAGAAAAAGCGTCTGCTGTCATGGCATAAATGGGAAGCTCACTGATCCTTTCCATACCGGAACTACGGATCTCCCGGGCCGCCTCGTATCCATTTTTAACCGGCATCTGTATATCCATGAAGACGATATCGTAATAGAGGGGCACATGGGTAAGGACTGCCTCCACTGCCTGCTTACCATCCTCTACCACCTCTGCCTGTACCCCCAGAAGCTCCAGCATCTCCACAGCAATCTGCCGGTTCAGCTCATTATCCTCCGCAAGAAGAACTCTGAGGTTTGCAAAGCCGGAGATACCCTCCATCTTTTCTTCCGTAGGCACGGAGACGGTTCCATAACATTTTGTCATACACAATGTGACCAAAAATTCAGAACCTTTTCCATACTCGCTCTCCACCTCAATAGTACCGTCCATCATGGAAACAATATTTTTTACGATCGTCATCCCAAGCCCGGTGCCGGTAACCTTGCTGGTCCGGCTGTCCTCCGCTCTGCTGAAAGGCTCAAAGATATGTTCCAGATACTCAGGTTTCATACCAATGCCGTTATCCTTGATCAGAAAATGGTAGGTCCCTGCTCTCTGCTCTTCCTTGCGCTCCTCTCGGACAATAAGAGAAATCCTGCCTCCCTTATCTGTATACTTGGACGCATTTTCCAAAATGTTCACCAACACCTGTTTCAGTCTTCTGGCATCTCCTGCCACCTGGGTATGAGTCCCCTCTTCCACTTCAGCGAAAAACGTCTGGTTTTTCCTTTCAAGAGAAATGCGCACAATCTCTGACACCTCTTCCACCAGACTTTTCAAGTCAAATTCCCTCTCCTCCAGTTCCACGGTACCGCTTTCAATTTTACTGACATCCAGCACTTCGTTGATCAATCCCAGCAGATGAGCGCCGGAGCTTTGTATCTTTGTAAAATAGTCCTTTAACCGTTCCGTTTCCTCTAAATGGAGCTGTGCCAGCTCCGTCATTCCCACAATTGCGTTGAGAGGGGTCCGGATATCATGGCTCATTCTTGACAGGAAGTCACTTTTTGCCTGACTGGCCTTCTCCGCTTTCTGCAGCGCATCTTCCAACAGTTGTTTTGCCCTTCTCTCTTTTTCAAGGGTTTCCTGCTGGATCCTGCGTTCCCAGTCAATATTTCTTGACAGAGTGACTTCGACCAGGTCATCTGTATATGGACTGTCCACCCTCACTACCTGTGTAAAATACCAGTGACAGCTTCCGTCCTCTCCCATATGAGGCACTTCCATTGATACAATACGCTTTCCCTGGGCAAATGCGCTGACCAGAGAAAAATAGGAGAATTTCTCCAGGAACTTCTCCCTGTGATCAGGATGGACCCCGGCAGCCTCAGACTCGATCAGTTCATCAAAATCACCTTCATCCCCGGGACGAGCAACAGAATAGCGCTCATATTCAAGCATATGGTAGGTCCTTTTAGTCAGGTTCACAGATATGAGCATCTGATACGCAAATCCTGCGGCTGTTGCCAACTGGCTGATTTCCAGATTGCGCTGCTGCTCCTGCAGAAATTCCTCCTGTATATCACGGAATACCAGGATACACCAGCATTCCTTTTCCCCCAGCTTATCCACCCTGGCTGCGGTAAATTCCACCATGTGATAGTTTCCTTCTGCTGTAAGTCGGCGCATACGCCTGGATATCTGCTTTTTTCCTTCCCCAAAGAGACGCAGCATGGCCTCCCGGGAAAAGTTCTCGTGAAAAAGCTCCAGATCATCGGGATGTACTACCTTTTTTGCGTAATTATAATTTTCTGCCCCGAAATTTCCCTGCTCCGGTATATCCGTCCACATTACATCCTTCTGACAATTAACATAATAATCCGTAGTCAGATTTGCAATGATACATTCATCAAATATAGTCACAAGGCTCTGGGCATACATCTGCTCAATATTCTGTATCCACTGCTTTTCCTCAAAATTCGGAGTGTGAGGCGTGGATGTGATCACCACTGCCGGGATATCTCCATCCCAGTTTGTTCTGTCTGCTGTCACATCCACTGTGTTCTTCAACAGCGGATCATAACAGACAATATGGCTGGAATTCCCACTGCCCATAGCTCTGACCGGACAATTACCGCATAGCTCAGGCCAGATTTCATGACATTTTGCTCCCAGCACAGCTCTGCCGCGGCCGGTCTTTCTGCAGCGCTGATTGCAATACAAAAGCCGGTGGCTTTTCTCCTCTATGACATAAATACTGGTCTCACTCAAAGAATCCAGCAGATTCCTCAGATTATCCCCGGACATGCGGTTCCCTCCTCATTTTGTTTCTGTGACATATCATCAGTTGTCTTCCTGCAGCATGAAAAATTTATATGATTATCTATCACTTAAATAAAAAGAGGCATTTACGAACCTGGTAAGAATCGTAATGCCTCCCGGCTTCGCCTATATTTATCTACTTTTTCAGCTTGAATTTTCCAATCAGTTCTTTCAGAATCTGTGCCTGTGCGGAAAGTTCCTCACTGGCAGCTGCGCTTTCTTCCGCAGTACCTGAATTCATCTGGACCACACCGGAAATCTGGTCAATCCCCCGGGCAACCTGTTCCGCAGAACGAGCCTGATCACCGGATGCCTCGGAAATTTTGTCGATGGAATCAGCCACTTCTCCTACGCCTTCCACCACACGTTTCAGCATCGCCGCCGTCTCATCCGCAAGCTTTGCGCCGTTTTCCACAGCTTTTAGGGAGCCTTCTATCAGCACGGTAGTATCTCGGGATGCCTCCGCGCTCTTGGTTGCAAGATTTCTTACCTCGCCCGCCACTACGGCAAATCCTCTGCCGCTCTCCCCGGCTCTGGCAGCTTCCACAGAGGCATTCAGTGCTAATATATTGGTTTGGAACGCAATATCCTCAATGGCTTTGACGATATTGCCGATTTCATATGACCTTTTCTTAAGCTCCTGCATTGCTTCCAGCATTTCCTGCATACGGGTGTTGCTCCTGGCAGCCTCTCTGCCCACATCCGCCACTCTGCTGTTTGCCGTTGCCGCATTGTCGGCATTGGCAGACACCTGTTCTGATATTTCGCTGATACTCTCTGCCAGTTCTTCCACTGCTCCCGCCTGTTCTGACGCTCCCTGTGCCAGAGACTGCGCACCTTCTGATACCTGCTCAGAACCGCAGGAAACCTGTTCCGCAGAGGCATTGATCTGACCCAGAGTCAAATTCAATGATTCAATGATCTGTTCCAGTGCCTCCCGTATGAAGCGGAAATCACCGATATAGTTATCTCTCACCGTCACGTCCAGGTTACCGCCTGAAATCTCACTCAATACATGTGTGACATCATGTATCATCTCTTTCAATGTGCTGACGGAAGTACGGATGCTCACAGCCATGCGGCCAATTTCATCATTTCCGTACTCTTTAATGGAAACTTCCAGGTTACCTTCTGAAAACTCCTGCATACTGCCGCTGATTTCCACCAAAGGCTTCATCATCCTGCGGGTGATCACCATAATAACCATCATGAGAATCCCTATCATGATAACAGACAGCGCAGCCAGTGCGGCGATCAGATGATTACGTGTGGCATTTACCTCTGAAACAGGCAGTGTGGCAATCGCCAGCCATCCCGTTGTCCCGCAGTTTCTGAACATGGAGGTATAGGCTGTATCACTGTATTCAAAATTAAAGATTCCGTTATAGTTACTCTTTACATTTTCTTTATAGTCATCTGATATGTTCAGCTCTTCGACATTTTTCCCCATAGCCGCAGGGTCATCGCTGTATATGTAGTCCGCGCTGCCGGAAAGCACCTCCAGGTACCCATTTTCCCCTACTTTTATCTCTGAGAGAAGCTGCGAAAGACTGCTGACATAGACATCAAACCCCACAAATCCCTCAATCTTTAAATTGTCTTCAGAAAATACAGGGGAAACTACAGAGATTATGGATTCTCCTGTGGCCGGATCCAGATAAGGCTCAGATACAACCGGCTTCTTTTCATCAAGCACCGGCTGACGCCATACCACATCCGCCAGATTCGCTGCCACTGCCTCTCCATTTGAGAGCAGGTAACAGTCAGTCTTGTCATCTGCGACCCATACCTGCAAAACATTTTCATCCCTCATGCGTTCCAGGGCACCGGACAGTTCCTTCAGGACTATATCCTTCTCCTTATATTTTTCAATATCTTCTGCCGTATTGACAGCTCTAAAATAAGACTGGAGGTCATCGCTCTTCTCAAACATACTGACTGCTGCTGTTTTACTCTTAAAAAAATCATCCACAATGGAAACCGCATAATCTGTCTGCACGTCCAGAAGCTCATCATTGAGATCTGAAATATTATTGGCCGCAACGATACAGGATATAATGATCAGTATGACCAGTGACGGAACCAGAACGATCAGCAGGCTCCCGGTGATTCTTGTGGAGATGGACTTTTCTCTCTGTTTTACAGCCTCCTCTCCATGAGTGTTTTCACGGTTTAAAATATTTGACATTCTTTCCCCCCATAGTCATGGCATTGGCTTATCACAGCATACAGCAGCTCAATTCCATTGCGTATTTAATAACTTTACATACAAAATATTATATCATATGCCTTACAAAAGGAAAAGAAAATCATCTTTCCATTGTCAGTTCTAAGCATTTCCAGTCTTCCTTCATTACATGATACGTCTCCACACGATCGGAGATCAGATCCTGAAATCCTGCTGCTCTATAGCAATGATAAGCTGAGGGGTTATTTTCAAATACTCCCAGCGAAACTTTTCCGGCACCGTAAATTTCAAATGCAAACTTCACTCCCTGCTGTATCATTGCTTTTCCGTAACCTTTACCACGCTTAGCTGGGTCTAGGATCACATATCCAAAACGCAGTTCATCTAAGGAACTACCAGGGTTTCTAAAAGTAAAAAAGCCCACAATGCCAGATTCGTCAAATGCGGTAAAAGGCATCAATGATTTCACAGAATTAAATTCTTTCTCCGTAATGGGATAGTTTCCAAGCATCCTTGCTGTCCATTTATAAAAATCCGCTTCATTTTTACACCAGGATAGGATCTCACAGGCATCCGTATCTTTGTAAGGTCTTAATCTGATCATTTTTGCGCCTTTCTAATTCTATTTTCTGTACCGAGTTTCATTTATTAAGCTTAGGATTAAAGCTTTTGAATGTGATGAACCGCCGGATCATCCTACTGCCAGTGCCTACTCTGTAAATAAAATCTGTAAATCAATATCTTCGCAGTCATATCCCACAAGTTTCAATCTATTCTGCCCGGGCGTTAATGATACGGTTTTTGTTACAAATCCATCTCCATATCCTGTGCCTCATCCGTCATGTCTGACCATATTGTTTCACGTCCGTCAAATTTAGAAACCGTAATGGAACATCCTGTATCGGTTGTATTTGCTACGGATCTTTCTTTGGCATAATGGTCTTCTGCTTTTGCAATCTTTTCGGCAGATTCGTATTCTGCCTTAGCAAATCCATTACCACATCCTGATACGGATAAACACAGCAATACTGCTAAAACAATGCGCACTTTCTTCATGCCTTTTAACATCTTTTCAACTTTTCCTTCCACATAAATTGGGGATTTCCCTCTAAATTCAGTTTACTATATCTAAGGCAATGCGTCTATAACAAGAACTGTTTTTCAATCTGCTTTTCTGCTTCAGGTATGCAGATGTCCGCTTTTTACTTCGGAGGATAGGTTTTGGCAAATCTTTTTACTTTTGGTAAAAATAAAGGTTTTGCCACGCGGCAAAACCCTCTTTGAATATTTACCTCAAATCAGCCATTTTTCCCAGCCATGACTATTCCGTCTATTACAAATCCCTTTACCGATATCTCAATACAATTCAAAGATCCCTATTGGACTTATGAGATTTTGGAATCATACTGTTTACAAAATTTTTATATTCTTATATATGAATCATTTCTTTCACACTACCCCCTTCCAATTCCGCGACACTGGTGGCAGAATTGAAAGGTTCTACTCTTCCCACATTTCACGATAATTATAAATATAATCATTTACTAATTGCGGATACCTTGAATACAAGCCTCAACAAAGTTACTTAAACAATATCCGCATTTTATCAAAATGTTTCAAGTTAATATACTGGAATTTAATTTCCGAAAACCATTTAATCAACCTTAATAATTTTAATTTTATATTTTCCGATAAAGTTTCTATGTTTTGCTGTTAATGTATATATATCTGCATTGTCCAATGTATGAAAAGTTTCTAATTCTTTTGCTTTATCTAATTGATACACCACATTACCATCTGAATCATGTAAAACTAAGTCTAAATCACCATGTTTTATATTACAACTAAATAAAAACTTTATTCTGTCACCTGCCTCTCCTGAAAATGAAATTTCAGAATTTGAAGTTATCTGTTCTGAATAACTATGATTCATATTACCTAATATTTTAGGTCTAATTAATAAGTAAACAATTATCATCACAATAACCACTGTAATAAGACATATTATTACATTTTTCTTTTTCATTGACTCTCCTTTGCACCAAATTATGATTTCTCATTGTGTTCAGTTTAGAATACTTAAGTTAATGCATCCATAACAAGCACCGTTTTCCAACCTACTTTTCGGTTTCAAGTAATCTAATGACAGGCATCTGCCCTAGGTACCGAATTTGTCCAATATTAAGCATTTTATCCCGTAGTATCAACCTTTCCGCACGAGAAACGTGACAGTTTCCACATGCGGTGGGACAGAGGTTTTATACTACATGGCAAAAATATTTTCATTACATAATGGTGGGGTAGATTTCTTCGATTATTCTCCCTCTCTTACCCCTTTTGAAGGAAAATCACCCCTTTATGAATTAATTTACCCCTCCCACAAAAATTACACTATCTTTAAGTAAAGTTAATTTGATTTTTCTTTATCATATTCCAATGCTCTGTACTCCCTTTGCAATTCCTGTGACAGCTCTTCTTCACTTGGAAGATATAGCTTATACTTAGAAGCAAAAATATGCGTTTCATTTTCCGGTAAGGTATACTTTACTACAGATTCACTTTTATCCGCACAAAGAACAATTCCTATCGGTGGATTATCTCCTTCATTCATCAATTCACGTTCATAGTAATGTACATACATCTGCATCTGCCCTAAATCCTGATGTGTCAAATCCCCAATTTTTAAATCAATTAATACAAAGCATTTCAAAATATAATTATAAAAAACAAGGTCTATTCGGAAATGCCGGCCATCAAATGTAATCCTCTTCTGTCTGGCAACAAAAGAAAATCCTCTCCCCAATTCTAAGAGAAACTTTTGCAAATGCGTTATCAATGCCCCTTCAAGATCGCTTTCATAAAAATCGTCATTCGGATTTAATCCCAGAAACTCTAATACATATGGATCGCGAATAATATCCTCTGGCACTTTTGCGGACTCCAATTTCTGAATCTCCCTTGAGACTTTTTCTTTATTTTGGCTGGACAACAATCTTTCATAAAAGAACGAATTAATTTGTCTTTCTAACTGCCGTGTGCTCCAATTCGATTTTATTGCTTCTTCTGTATAGAATTCACGGGCATTTTCATTTTCCACGCGCATAAGCAGGCGATAATGTGTCCAACTCAATTCGTCACGCAGTGCGTGACTATTTGGAAATGTCAGATAAAACTGTCTCATGTATTTAAGATTAGTCGGTGTGAAACCTTTACCAAAATCTATAGTCATTTGTTTGGATAATTCCGCTATTAATCTACTCCCATATTCTGCTTTTTCATAGCCATCCTGCTGTTCCACGATACTTTTCCCTATATTCCAGTATGCTTCCACCATGGCAAAGTTTGCAGTTTGATATACTTTGTTTCTGGCTTCTGAAAGAATATGTTTTATTTGTTCATAAAATTGTTGTTCCATATCCCCTCCATGGAGTCAATTGCTCTTAATTTTTATATCAAATTCGTTATGTTACACTTATTAACGCCTTACATATTTTACTTGTGATGAATGGAAAGCACATTCCACGATATTATACTTTTTTAAAAATAAATTCATATCAACTTCACTAATCCGATTACAGGGACCAGCAATTATCTCTTTTATTAATTTATTTGTCTTATCAATTTCACTAAATGAAACCTCTAAATAAGGGACTATATTCTTTGAAGTCACCTGAAAATTCAAGCGTTCATTTATAAACTCTAAAGCTACCTGATTCCATTGCTCATCATTTCCTAGCATTCTCACTAACTTTACTTTATTTGTTTCCTTATTAATCGGGTTATCTAAATACAATCGCCATTCGCACTCTTCTTTAAAACCGTCCATTTTATAACATACGGTTTCATTTATTTGTTGCAGAATATTAAAGCGTATATTTTCAAATATATAATTACCAAATTCTAACCCATCTTCGATTATCACATCCCCTTCCATTATTGCATTTAACACAGTATTAATAATGTACAAAATCTCCTTGGCACTGTTATAAATTAACTGTTTTCGTTCCTCTGGTGAAAGATAGATTACTTTTTCTAACCTAAGTAAACTACTATTCTGTGCATATTTTTCTAACATGGTAAAATCAAAACCTAGAGCAACTCCTTGAGCATCATTAGCATATCCTCTCCATTGGCTTAACAAGTCCCCTTCTTCTGAAAAGCAAGCTACATATGTTGATATATTACCGCTTTGAATCGACTTTGTAATCTCTTTCTCCATATCTTTTACAAAATGCTGCCATGCAATACTATCTCTTTTTTCATTATAACAAAATTCATAATCAAACCCGTTAAAATTATTATAGATATTTAACAATTCGTCAAAAAATTCCGGAAACAAAATATTCATTTCAAAGGAATCATTACTCTTTATAATATCAGATAAACGAATAGTTTTTCCTTTAAGGATATTATATGCTTTTTCATTGCTACAATAATGATATAAAATATTACTTTTCATATCTATATTCTCCTTAGTAGAAAATTAATATTTCAGATAAACCGTTTATAACAAAAGCCGTTCAATAATGATACAATTAGGACTTGATAATTGTTCTGTTACAGAGTTTAGTTTTCTCCATGCAATATATCTTTTGCCAAAATGTAGGGGTTTTGCCGGATTGTATCTTTTGCCCTACAAAACCCTCATTTTCAAACTATCCGGCGTTATCCCCGTCCCCTTATCTACGAAAACTTATCCATCTTACCCTCCACAAAAACACAACTCCATTTTCTCCAAATAATCCCCCAAACCCGCCTGGAATCAAGCTTTCCGCTCTAGCAACGCCACTGTTTCCACATGCTCCGTCCAAGCAAACATATCATAAGGCACAGCTCTCACTGCCTCATACCCCTTCTTAACCAAATACCTCAAATCTCTTGCCAGTGTCTCCGGATTACAGGAAATGTACACCACCTTCTTTGGTCCCAGCTTCACTACAGATGACAGAAAAGCCTCATCACTGCCAGCCCTGGGCGGGTCCATAAAAACCACATCTGCCTTTTCTCCCTCCGAGGCCATCTGCACCATAAAGGCTCCGGCATCCCCCTGAAAAGCCCTGAAATTTTTACTGCCGTTTCTCTTTGCATTGATACCTGCATCACGCACCGCATCTTTATTTAATTCCACGCCGATCACTTCCTTTGCGTGTTTTGCGGCGATCAGGCCAATGGTCCCGATACCACAGTATGCGTCGATCACCCGCTCTTTTCCTGTCAGCCCTGCAAATTCTACTGCCTTTCCATACAGCTTTTCTGTCTGTACAGGATTCACCTGGTAGAAAGAGGAGGGTGAGATTCGGAAAGTACAGCCGCACAGCTCATCCTCGATATATCCCTTTCCGTAAATGGTAATGTTCCTTTCCCCCAGCACCATGCTCGTCCTCTTGTCATTTACATTCAGAATCACCGTTGTGATCTCAGGATGCAGTTTTCTCAGTGCCTTCACAAAATTATTCTTTGATGGGAAAATAGGCGAAACGGCTACTAAGACTACCATGATCTCGCCGCTTGCAAATCCCCTGCGCACCATAACGTGCCGAAGAAGCCCATATCCGCTGTCCTCGCTGTAAATCTTAATCTTAAAAGACTTCAAAAGTCCTCGGATGTCCTTTACAATAAAATCTGCTTTCTCATCTTCTATGAGACAGTCATCCACAGGCACCACCCTGTGTGTTCCCTCTGCATACTTTCCGGAAACCGCACTTCCGTCGCGGAGATGGGCAAAAGAAGCGTGTACTTTATTCCTATAATGATAAGGATTCTCCATGCCCACGATCGGCTCCACTTTACAAATTCCTTTTAAGAGCTTCCTTACCTGCTTTTCCTTGCCTTCTAGATGCTCCTTATATGAAACACCTCTGCAACTGCATCCTCCGCATTTCTTGACCACAGGACATTTTTTTATTTCCATTTTGTTTTCCATATATAACAACCTTTCTATCTGCTCTCTTCTGAAACATCATTTCACACCTAAACAGCATTTCACACCCAAACAGCGTTTCACACCTATGCCGCCTTTCATTTATTATATCCGGTAAACCTGTCCGCGTCCATAAAAAGAACAGAGAACCTTCCTATTATAATGAAACAACGGCAGATTCCTCCGTAACACGAAGGCCTCTGCCGCCACCTTATTCCTCTTTTTCCAACTGCCGTATCAAATACCGCCCCACCACTTTTGAAAATCCATTTACATTATGGATATAGGCAAAATCTTTTCCGAAAATTTTCTTCTCCGCCGGCAGATCTTTCTCCTCCCCGGCAAATACACCGAGAACGCACACCCCCTGGTTTCTCAGTCTTCTCACCTCAAAAGCCGTATCTGATATGGCGTATTTCCCTTGATAAGGCTGTGGATTCCTGGCATTGGGCCGGTTCAGTATCACATCATAGGGACGCCCGTCACTTAATACGATCAGAACCTTATGTTCCTCATCCCGATTCAGCAGTTCATGACCTGCGGCTTTCAGGGCAAGTCCATCCCTGTTGTTAGAGGATGTGATATATTCAAAGATATTATTGTTTGCGCTTCTGTCATCCTCATAACCGCGAAAACGGTGCATGATCGTATAATCCCAGAAAGTACAAAAGCTCATCACCCTGTGGGGTATATTCACATTACTCAGCGCCTCACTCAAAATATAAGCCTGCATAGCAACCTGCCCCTGTCTGCTCCTCTGTGACCCGCTGGCATCTATAAGCACATCCACCACAAAGTCACTGTTGTCCTGCTTCAGCTCCCGGACAAAGATTTTTGCGTCATTTGTCCTACTTACCCTCCACAGCCGGGAGGGAATGATCTTCCCCCTGTCTGACAGCACTTCATCCGTCTCATCACGCATAGTAAAGGCCTTTTTCAGCATATCTGTCAGCGTCCAGATATTATTTTTCACCATTCTGTGATTGTTATGGTAAGCGTATAAATTCTTGTCTTTCTGTTTTTTGGCATATTCATACTGATAATTGCGAAGTACCGGATTCTTTAAAACGCCCTCTGTGAAATACAGGCTGCAGTCCCCGTGAATTCCCCTGCACAATAAATAATTCAGACGTTTTTCCTCGGGTTCTGTCAGATAAGTCTTTCCATAATTTCTCTGTACATAGCTGTACATACGCTCCAGAGCCTTTTCATCCACTACCAGCACCTTTTTCCTGTTGGCAGTCTCCTCTTCTCCGTCCTCTTCTTTCTCCTGTTGCTTTTCCTGTTCCATCATATCCAGGTTGGTCATGCTCTCTGTCACCTTGTCAAGATAGGCAGAAAAGGTTTCCTCCAGAGCCTCCTCATCCAGATAATCCTTCCAGGAGAACTCTGTCAGTTCCTCCAGAGTAACCGCCAGTACACGCTCCAGGGAACCATGCTGCTTTTCAAACTGCGGATCCACGATCTCATTATAAAGAAAATCCACAGTCCGTATGACTTCCATGGTATCTGCGGCATGTTTCAGCTCATACACCCTCTCCATGAACCCCCGCAGTCTGTCAGTGGCCGGCTCTTCTCCGTTCAATGCCTCCTTGAAAAGTGATATTTTTAACCGGCCTGCCTCATATCCTACCAATTGGGAAAAATCCAGCTCCAAGGTATCCTCAAAAGCTTTTCTCCTGATCTCCCCTACACCTTCTCTTTCCGCCATGATCCGGTCACAGACTGCCCACTCAATACAAAGCTGCGCAAGGCTGATCAGTTCCCCCTCTGAAGCATGGAGGTATATCTTCTTGACCAGATACAGGGAAAGCTCCTCCCGGTCAAAATAACGGGCAAAAGCCCCCTGTTTGATACCGTCATAGAGAGCAATATACCTGGAACGGCGAAAGCTCTCAAGATCCGGTTTCACATCCAGTGTATAATCCCCGCTTACTGTCCACATCAGGTTGCGGATCCTGTTTTCCAGCTCCAGCTCAAATTCTTCTCTCATTGAAATACATCCCCTGTAGTCCAGGATTCCGGAATTCTGGTCATGACCACATCCTGAACGATCTCTTTTTCAAACACATCAAAACACTTGTTGACCACACCCATACGGACAGCCAGAGCAGGAGAAAGCCCACAGGAAACTGCCTTCAAGGCTCCCAGCATTCCACGCAGGTCAAGGGATTTTGTGGTAATCTCGCTGTTTCCTGCCTTTGTCTGCAGGTCCATGAAAAGCCCGATCCACTGTCTCAGAGCGTTTTCTTTTATCTCCGGGAATTTTCTCCGGAATATATACTCCAGGGTCTCCTCGTTCTGCGGCGGCATGTCGATCACAAGGAAACGGGAAACCAAAGCCTCATTCAGTTCTTTGGTGCCTGCATACCCGTAATTCATCGTTCCGATAAACCGCGCCGCGTCGTGCAGATCGATCTTATCATATCCTGGCACGTCAATGCAGCGCCTGTAATCCAGGGAGGCATGAAGAACAGAAACCGCATCATTCTTCGCCATATTGATTTCATCCAGAACTCCAAAACCACCGAACTCTGCGCACCGGTATATACTGCCTTTGCGCAGTTCCACCTCGTTATTGACAAATGTGTCTGTACCGATCAGATCACCGCTGTTGGTATTTACATGAAAAGAAACATTGTATACCGGCCGGCCGAAGATCCAGGCCAGATTCTCCGCCAGCATATTTTTCCCTGTAGCTTTAGGGCCTGTCAGAAGCAGGTTCTCCCCTTCCAAAAGGGCCGCGATTCCCATTTCCAGAACTTCTCTGCCATAAAACGGCATATCCGGACAGATGACACGCCCTTTAGCCTCCTCCGCCACATCATATTTTGACCGGAATTCCTCTACTCCGTCAATAAGTCCGCTGTCCACACCCTGTTCCCGTAAAAATTCCAATTCTTTCTCCATGTCCAATTCCTCTCACCTGTTTATTCTTCTCTTACTCTACATCAGAGTAATGATAAAATACGTTCTAACTGTTACAGCACCCGCACAGTTACCATCAAAAATCCATGCTGAATCATCTCTTGTGATAGATTTTGCCCGGCTGCTGAATATTATCTTATGGTCAGCACTGTTCATGCGCAGACCTATTGAATCATTTCAATGTGTCATATAAACTATAAAACTCATACCTTTTCTGAATCCTACCATACCACATCGTTTACAGTCTGTTGCAGATGCAACACCACTTTTATTATTATAACACAAAAGGTGTTCCGAATCTGCGTCCGGAACACCTTTTTCTGTTTCATTTATAATACTTTCTGATTGTTCAGGCAAGTCTGTACATTTGCTTAACCCTTACTTAACTGCCAGGTGCCGGAAACATATGAACTATAGAATACATATCCATGGCGGAATGGCCCTTTACAAAATATTTCCTTGCAAAATTATCTCGCCAGAATAACTCGGGCAGATGGGTTCCCGCAAATGGAATCTCGTAAATAGATTCTCACAGGGAAATGGTTCCGGCCAAATGGATTCCCGCAGGGAAATAATCCCCGCTAATGGGTTCCCGCAGGTGTATAGTTCCCGCCTAATGGATTCCCGCAGGGAAATAGTCCCCGCTAATGAGTTCCCGCAAGTGTATAATTCCCGGCAAATAGTTCCCGCGTTCATTCTACTCTGTAAGTATGCAAATATAACAGACTACATTTTATGCCATTTGTCTTTATACATCAAACAACAAGTCCCCGTAAGAAGGCATTGGCCAGATTTCTTTGTCCACGATCATTTCCAATTCATCCACAGGGCGGCGGAGTGCTTCCATTGCAGGCATTACCTTTTCACGGTAAAAGAAGGCACGCTCTTTTCCTTCCTCCATATCTGCCGCTGTCTTTGCCACATCTTTTAAGTGATTCAGCGCATCCCTGGTATCCTTCAGAAGAGCGGATGTATCTCTGAGCAGTTCTGTCTGCACATCCACATCCAGAATACCTGCTGATACTACTGCATTGACAGAATCCGCCAGATTCTTTGTATATTTAATGACTGCGGGTATGATCTGCTTGCTGGCAACATCTATCATAGTCCTTGCCTCAATATTGATAGCCTTGGAATAAGTCTCGTATTTAATCTCTTTTCTGGATTCCAGCTCTGCTCTTGTAAACACGCCGAACTCCTCAAAAAGACTCACAGACTCTTCATAAGTCAGGGCTTCCACGGCTTCCACCATACATCCGATATTGGGAAGTCCTCTCTTTGCTGCCTCTTCCACCCATTCCTCAGAATATCCGTTGCCGTTAAATACAATCCTCTGGTGCTTTGTAAAATTCTTCTTGATCAGGTCATGGACCGCCATATCAAAGTCTTCCGCCTTCTCCAGTACATCGCAGGCTTCCTTAAAGGACTGGGCAACAATGGTATTCAGGACCATATTGGCAGGAGCAATAGAATCCCTTGCCCCAACCATACGGAATTCAAACTTATTGCCTGTGAAGGCAAACGGTGAAGTCCTGTTCCTGTCAGTGGTATCACGCATAAACTCAGGAATAGATTTGACGCCCGTCTCCAGCATCTCGCTCTCAATGCTGTGGTCAGCCATACCTGTTGTGATCAACTGGTTCATAACATCTGTGAGCTGATCTCCCAAGAATACAGAGATAATAGCAGGAGGAGCCTCATTCGCTCCCAGACGATGGTCATTTCCCACATCTGCCGCAGATTCCCGAAGCAGCGCGGCGTGTCTATCCACAGCCTTCAGCACACAGCTTAAAACCAGCAGGAATTGGATATTCTGATGGGGTGTGATACCCGGATCAAGCAGATTCACTCCTGTATCTGTAGTCAGGGACCAGTTGTTGTGCTTGCCGGAACCATTTACACCTGCAAACGGCTTTTCATGGAGCAGGCATTTCATCCCGTGCTGAGAAGCTATTCGCTTCAGGGTCTGCATAATGATCTGGTTATGGTCAGCCTCCACGTTGACTTCCGCATAGATAGGCGCCAATTCATGCTGTGCAGGAGCCGCTTCGTTATGCTGTGTCTTGGAAGTAACCCCCAGTTTCCACAGTTCCTCATTCACGTGCTTCATATATGCAGATATTTTCTGACGGATGGTTCCCAGGTAATGGTCATCCATCTCCTGACCCTTAGGAGGCATAGCACCGAAGAGAGTACGTCCTGTAAAGGTCAGATCCTTCCTCTGCATAAAGTTTTTATCACTCACCAGAAAATACTCCTGCTCCGCTCCCACGGAAGGGGTAACTTTCTTGGCAGTTGTATCACCAAAAAGACGAATCAGGCGCAACGCCTGTTTATTGATAGCCTGCATAGAACGCAGCAGTGGGGTCTTCTGATCGAGCGCTTCCCCTGTATAGGAACAAAATGCCGTAGGAATACAGAGTGTGGCACCTGCCGCATCATGCCTTACAAAAGCCGGAGAGGTACAGTCCCATACCGTATATCCCCTGGCCTCAAAGGTAGCGCGCAGTCCTCCGGACGGGAAAGAAGACGCATCCGGTTCGCCTTTGATCAGCTCTTTTCCGGAAAAACTCATAAGAACTTTTCCACTGGGCAGCGGTGCTGTAATAAAAGAATCATGCTTCTCAGCAGTTACGCCTGTCAGCGGCTGAAACCAGTGAGTATAATGTGTTGCCCCTTTTTCAATCGCCCATTCCTTCATCTCATGGGCAATCACATCTGCCATCTCAGGAGACAGTTCTTTTCCCTCCAGGATTGCATGTTTCAAATCCTTGTAAACCTTTTTCGGAAGACGCTGCTGCATGACGGTGTCGTTAAACACGTCCTCTCCAAAAATTTCAGATACATTTGTATACTCGCTCATATGTTTTTCCTTTCCTTACTGTGCTGCCCCATACTACATCTCTCCCAGGCCCCATATTATTCTCTTGACAAACCACACGTCCCCGCACCTGAGAACCACGGAGACCTCTGGTCATTGAAACTGTTTCTAAGATACCTCAAAAACCACTAAAAATCAAGAAAAAATTTACAATTTACCCTCTCAGAGAGCCAATTGCCAGCAAAAGAAGGCACACTCCACTGAGCCAGGACAAATCCCGGTTCAATATATGCCTGGTTCCATGCCCCAGCATCCATCCTGCCTCCATGACCGCTATACCGGCCAAAAAAGAGCCTATGACCAGCATCACCTGCCCGGACTGTACCAGACCGGTACCAATACCCACAGCTATACTGTCAAGAGACAATATAAAAGCAAGCCCCAGTCCCTCCAGCAGATTCAGTGCCTTTACTTTCTCTGACTCTTCTTCCCCTTTCTTTAAAAAATAGGAGAAAAGCCTGTAACATCCAATTCCAAACAGCAGGAGAAATCCAAGTCTCCCCGTAACCCCTTCCGGAAGCAGCGCCGCCAGACGGCCCCCCATAAAAATCGCAGTACCTAAAATAGTGCTCATCAGCAGGTTCATACACACTACAATGCCAAACGGCATCTTAGTTTTACTAACTCCATAAGCAAAACTGACCACGAAAGAATCCATGGTCAGTGCAAGAATCAACAATATACCCTTTAAAACAGCTAGATAATTCATTGCACACCTGATTAGTTTCTGTTTCTATTATAGTATTCCGGTGTGTGCAGAAGTGGTATCCCTATGACAGTGTATTGATTTTACAGATGCGATGTCTCTATGACAACGTATTGGTTTGTGCAGAGGCAATATCCTTATGGCAACGTATTAGTTTGTACAGATGCGGTATCCTTATGGCAACATATTAGTTTGTACAGATACGGTATCCTTATGGCAACATATTAATTTGTACAGATGCGGTATCCTTATGGCAACATATTAGTTTGTACAGATGCGGTATCCTTATTCCAGCGTATTGGTTTGTGCAGAGGCACCATCGCCATGACTATTCCACGTATTGGTTTTTACTGATGCGCCATGACTTATTCCGCCTTGTTGATTTTTACTGATGCGCCATGGCTATTCTACCATATTGGTTTTTACTGATGCGCTATTCCCTATTCCTACTTTTGGGTTTGTACCGAAGTTCCATCCTTATTCCAGCGTATTGATGAGAGGAACCGTATCATCCTCCGCGATCATGATCTGTACCGCATGCTTCATATTTGTAATTTCCACATCCCTGTGCTCTCCTCCAAACTCCCCGTCCAGAGTCCAGGAAACAGGGCCTACACAGGAAATTCTAAGTGAAGACGTTTTGAAAGATTCAATCAGTTTCGTATCCGCCCCACCAAGCATGGAGGCAATGATCTCATTCAGCTCCAATATATTTTTAGGCCTGTGCACCAGCATAACTTCAAATACTCCGTCATCCAGCATAACATCCGGGCCTGTCAATTTCCGGAATCCCCCAACAGAGGTTGCATTGCTCACCATCCCAAAGATAAACTCCCCCTCCATGGTACATTCCAGGCTCTCCACAGTCATATTGTAAGATTTAATATTAAACAGTCTCTGGGTTCCTTCCAATATATAAGCAGCATGACCCAAGATATTCTTCAAATCCTGGTTCGTCTCATAAGAAACATCTGTAAACAATCCAAAGGCCGCAATATAAACGAAAAAGTCATCATTAAACTTCCCCACATCAAAAGCATGCGCCCTTCCCTCCACAATATCCACAGCCGCCTCCAGCATATTTTTAGATACATGCAAACTATTGGCAAAGTCATTGGTACTCCCCGCAGGAATATAGCCTATAGGTGTGGAGTGTCCTCCCTCCATGATCCCGGTGACGATCTCATCCAGGGTCCCGTCTCCACCGCTGGTAACCAACAGGTCATATTCTCCGCCCTTACGCCTGGCAACCCTCTGACCATCCCTGTAAGCCTGCGTAGGATGCACAGTCACCTCATAACCCGCCTTCACAAATATATCAAGAATATCCACCAACCGGTTTTTAATACTCCCCTTACCGGCCCTGGGATTAAAAATAAACAACATCCTCTTACCCATAACTGATCCTCCCTTTTCATCTTCAGATTATTTTACTACCGAACCCCCAATTATACAACCACATTTCCCCTCCCTTTATTCTAAACCTTTTATTTTCCTTCTATTTTTTCTTTTATTCTTTCTTTTCTTTTTATCTTTTTATCCCCTTTTTCCCGCATGACACTCTCAGGGGAACCCGTGGCAGGGAACAGCCCTGTGGTATCCTGTGAGCGGTGTTTCACGGAGCGCCTGGGAGATCCACCTGCCTCAGACGCTTAATGAGGAAGCCCTTGTTGACGAATTTAGCGACTGAGAGCAGGTTAGCTCCCTGGCAAGCGCAGTGCACCGTTCACAGGATACCACAGGGCTGTTTCCTGCCACGGGTTCCCCGTCCCCCTCATACAAAAAAAGGCCCCCAGGTTCCCCCAGAGGCCCAATAACCACATATTAAACTAACTCTAAAACAACTTCCATAGCAGCGTCGCCCTTACGCGGTCCGATTTTGATGATTCTTGTATAACCACCATTACGGTCAACGTATTTCGGAGCGATTTCAGTAAACATCTTGTCTACCATGTCCACTTCTTTGGTGTTTTTCTTTCTTCCGGCAGCTGCAACAGGAACTTCCTTGATTGGATAGAACACTTTCAGCATCTGTCTTCTGGCATGTAATCTGGAAGCAGAGTCTTTTTTGATCTCTTTTTCCACTTCGTCATATACGGTAACTTTCTTACCATCAACAACTTCTTTTACTCTCTTTCCGTCAGCATCTTTGCGCGGAACTTTTGCCATAACTTTAACTGTCTCGAAGTTATCTTTTTCTTTTACTGCCATAGCAATTAAGCCTTCAGCAATTTTGCGGACTTCTTTTGCTCTGGTCTCAGTGGTAACGATTTTTCCGTGATATAACAGATTTGTCACCTGATTTCTCAGTAATGCTTTTCTCTGGTCAGATGTTCTGCCTAACTTTCTATATTTTGCCATTTCAATATTTCCTCCATTTGTGGAACAATATGCCATGCTTCTTCGGTCTTACTGACATACTGCTTTTTGCCCATAAATTCCTATCAGAGACTTACTCCTCGCTGGGATTTAACTGTAAGCCTAATTCTTTCAGCTTCGCAAGCACTTCTTCCAGAGATTTGCGTCCCAGGTTACGGACTTTCATCATATCCTCTGAAGTACGGTTGCAAAGTTCTTCTACTGTATTGATACCAGCACGTTTTAAGCAGTTGTAGGAACGAACGGATAATTCAAGTTCATCGATATTCATCTCCAGAACTTTTTCTTTCTCGTCATCTTCCTTCTCGATCATGACTTCTGCAGTCTTTGCACTTTCAGAAAGGTCAATAAAGAGGCTTAAATGCTCGCTCAGTACTTTAGCCGCAAGGCTGACTGCCTCATCGGCGTCCAGGGTACCATTGGTGTAAATATCCAGTGTCAGTTTATCAAAGTCAGTAACCTGACCAACACGGGTATTCTCAACAGTCATGTTCACACGCTCTACCGGAGTATAAATTGCATCAACAGCAATCACACCAATCGGCATATCGTCTGTTTTTCCTTTGTCAGCGCTGACATATCCGCGACCCTTGGTAATTGTCAGTTCTGCATTGAATTTGCATCCTGTGCCGCCGTTTAAGGTGGCAATTACCTGTTCTGGGTTCAGGACTTCGATATCCTGGTCTACCTGGATATCTGCGCCTGTGACAACACCTTCGCCTTCAAACTCGATATAAGCTGTCTTGGGTTCTGTGCTGTCGCTTGTGTTCTTGATTGCCAGGTTTTTCAGATTCATGATGATCTGTGTCACATCCTCTTTCACACCTGGAATAGAACTGAATTCGTGCAGAACGCCGTCAATCTTGACCTGGCTCACTGCGGCACCCGGTAAAGAAGAAAGCATGATTCTTCTCAAAGAGTTGCCAAGAGTAATACCATATCCTCGCTCCAGTGGTTCCACAACGAATTTCCCATATCTCTTATCATCAGACATTTCTGTGATTTGAATTTTGGGTTTGTTAAAATCGAACATGCAAAGCCCTCCTTGCTACGTGCATATTACTTAGAATACAACTCGACGATCAACATCTCATCAACAGGAACGTCGATTTCCTCTCTTGTCGGAAGTGCTTTTACTTCACCTTTCAGATTTTCCTGGTCAACATCTAACCAACCCGGAACAAGACGTCCGCCTGTTGCTTCCAGTACGTCTTTATATCTCTGAGAAGATTTGCATTTTTCTTTGATTTCGATTGTATCTCCGGCTTTTACCAGGTAAGACGGAATATTTACCTGTTTGCCGTTTACCATTACATGTTTATGGTCAACGATCTGTCTTGCTTCTCTTCTGGTTCTTGCGAATCCCATACGGAAGATAACATTGTCCAGACGTGTTTCCAGCATGATCATCAGGTTTTCACCTGTCTGGCCCTGTTTCTGGTCAGCCTTTACGTAGTAGTTACGGAAAGGTTTCTCCAGAACGCCGTAGATGAATTTAGCTTTCTGTTTTTCTCTTAACTGAAGTCCGTACTCAGACATTTTTCTGTTTGCTCTTCTTAACTGTCTGGTGGATTTCTTGTCAATACCCATATATACCGGATCCAGACCCAGGGATCTGCATCTTTTCAGAACTGGTACTCTATTTACTGCCATGATTTCTTAACCTCCTAATTAGACTCTTCTACGTTTTGGTGGACGGCATCCGTTGTGGGGAACCGGTGTTACGTCGCGAATGCTTGTAACTTCCAGACCACAAGCTGAGAGCGCACGGATTGCTGCTTCTCTTCCTGATCCCGGTCCTTTTACAAAAACGTCAACAGTCTTCAGACCATGAACTAACGCTGCTTTTGTAGCAGTCTCTGCAGCCATCTGTGCTGCATATGGAGTAGATTTCCTTGAACCTTTAAATCCCAGACCACCGGCACTTGCCCATGATAAAGCATTTCCTTCAGCATCTGTCAATGTTACGATCGTATTGTTGAAAGATGACTGGATATGTGCCTGTCCGCGTTCAACGTTTTTCTTAATACGCTTTTTTGTCACTTTTTTTGTAACTTTAGCCATTTTTAAACTAACCTACTTTCTCACTTAATCAAATATTATCATGTTTCTTATATCAACCACAGAAAGCACACATTGTGTACTTTCCATTGTTATAAATTATTTCTTCTTGTTAGCAACAGTTCTCTTCGGGCCTTTTCTGGTTCTTGCATTTGTCTTAGTCTTCTGTCCACGAACCGGAAGTCCTTTTCTGTGACGGATTCCTCTGTAGCATCCGATTTCCTGTAATCTCTTGATGTTCAGAGCGATTTCTCTTCTCAGATCACCTTCTACAGCGATATTCAGTTCATCGATTGCATCACGGATTTTTCCTACTTCTTCGTCAGTTAAATCCCTGCAGCGAGTGTCAGGGTTTACACCTGCCTCTACTAAGATACGGTCAGCGCTTGTTCTACCAATTCCGTAGATATAAGTCAGACCAATTTCAACACGTTTTTCTCTTGGTAAGTCTACACCAGCTATACGAGCCATGTACTTGTTCCTCCATTGTTCTTAATAAATATTGTTCCTAATTGGGATACATAAAAATGACGGGTCTCTATGCATCCAGCCGCAAAATAAAATTTTACGCAGCCTTTCCGTCACGGCAGAGCGACGGTATTAAGCAATATTCTGCAATCGCCCTCTCGGCAGGACGACAAACGTGATATATTACTATATTTGATCAGTATGAACAACGCAACCTTGCGTTTCATACTGCAGCCGCACTAAAATATTACACAAATCTCATCAACTATCAAACACTCACTCAAATATCATGCCCAACAAACAGGCAGTCCAAAAGAGTCCCATGCTTAACCCTGACGCTGTTTGTGTTTCGGGTTTTCACAGATAATTCTGATACTGCCTTTTCTCTTGATAACTTTGCATTTTTCGCAAATCGGTTTTACAGATGATCTTACCTTCACGGATAACCCTCCTTTCTGGATTTCTCTGCACATGGGCATAAAAAGTCCACGTACGAGCACAAAAGTACGTTTTTAATGATAACACTCTTTTTACAAGAACGCAAGCACTTTTTTTAATTTTAACCCCATTTTCTCACCCTATTCACACCTAAAAGATTTTCTCCCAAAAAATCTCCCCCAAAACCCTTTCCTTCTATACCTATTCCCCCTAACCACACATCCCCCTTACTCCAGAATATCAGCATCCCTCTACACTATCGCATCTGAAAATATCAACAGCCATCCCATACTTTCTCCTCCGAAAATCGCGACACCCATCTCATTCTTTCTCTTCCAAAAATTGCGACAGCCATCTCATTCTTTCTTCTCCGAGAATTACAGTAGCCATCTCATTCTTTCTTCTCCGAGAATTACAGCAGCCATCTCATTCTTTCTTCTCCGAGAATTACAGCAGCCATCTCATTCTTTCTTCTCCGAAAATCACAGTATCCATTTTATATTTTCTCTACCATAAATTACAGCAAGCATCTCATTCTTTCTCCTCCGATAATTACAGCAGCCATCTCTTTTTTTCTCTTCCAAAAATCCCAGCAGTCATCTCAAACCATCGCATCTGAGAACACCAGGGGAGGCCGTAGGAGGCAGGGGCGGGAGAGGGAATGGGATGAGCGGCGTTTCACGGAGCGTCTGGGAGATCCACCTGCCTCAGTCACTTAATGAAGAAGCCACTGCTGATGAATTTAGTGAATGGGAGCAGGTTAGCTCCCTGACAAGCGCAGTGCGCCGCTCATCCCATTCCCTCTCCCGCCCCTGTCTCCTACGGTCTCCCCGTCCGCCTTCATCCCCCCGTCCGCCTTCATCCTCCCGCATCTGCACTCATCCATCCCCTATAAAAAAAAGCGGAGACACCCCCCTCCCTAAAGAAGCCCGCATCTCCACTCCATTTCCCAATTCAGGAACTATTTTCTACTTGTCTCTCCAGATAATCCTGCCCTTACTCAAATCATACGGTGACATCTCGATCGTAACCTTATCACCCGGAAGAATCCTGATAAAATTCATCCTCAGTTTCCCGCTGATATGCGCCAGAATTACATGCTTATTCTCCAGTTCCACCTTAAACATAGCGTTTGGCAACTTTTCAAGCACTGTTCCTTCTACTTCAATAACGTCTGCCTTTGACATAAATCAAACCTCCTGTTTGCTTCTATATTCTTTTATCACTCTTTTGATAGTTTCATTTTTCAGTTCTCCACCCTCACTGAGTATTCCCTCAATGACCGGGGAGATTCTGCGGTTAATCTGGACATGCCTCAATTTCTTCTTCTTGGGATGCTCACAAGTCCTAAGCGTTCCGTCAGCCAGATAGACATATCCGTCCACCGCTCTGACGATGATATAATATCTGCCGGTATCATGGCCAGCCATGGAAAGGGCTGCCATTCCTGCTCTCACCTCGCTCATAGGGTCACCTACTCACTCAAGGTCAGTATTTCCGGCTCGCCGTCTGTGATGAGAATGGTATTTTCATAATGCGCTGACAGGGATCCGTCCTCTGTCACCACTGTCCAGTCATCATCCAGCCAAACCACATCGGCTCTGCCTTCATTAATCATCGGTTCAATCGCAAGAGTCATACCTGCCTGAAGTCTCAGTCCTCTGCGCTTTTGACGGAAATTCGGTATCTGCGGGTCCTCATGCAGGCTTGTGCCGATTCCATGTCCGACCAAATCCCTGACTACACCGTATCCGAACTTCTCAGCATATGCGCCGATGGCTGCGGAGATTTCATATAAATGCTGTCCTGCCCTGGCATACTTGATTCCTTCAAAGAAACTCTGTCTGGTCACATCAATGAGCTTCTGCGCCTCGGGTGCGATTTCACCCACCGCATGCGTACGCGCCGCGTCTGAGTGGTATCCTTTGTAGATCAATCCGGCGTCCAGACTCACAATATCCCCATCCTGGAGTATGTGATCCTTACGCGGAATCCCGTGTACTACCTCATCATTGACAGAGACACAGATGGATGCCGGATATCCGTTATAGTTGAGGAAATTCGGGATACAGCCCATCTGACGGATGAGTTTCTCTCCATACTGGTCAATGTCGAGGGTGGAAATACCCGGTCGGATAAAATCCTTCAGCTCGTCGTGTACCTTTTCCAGAAGCTTTCCAGCCTCTCTCATAAGTTCAATTTCATTGGCAGTTTTTATCGATACTGACATTTTTTACGCTCCTAATATTTTGACGATTGCCTGGAACACATCTTCCATATCAACGGTTCCGTCAACCTGTTTTAATACACCGGACTTGGTATAGTAGTCGATCAGGGGCTGTGTCTGGTCATGATATACTGTGAGACGTTTTAAAACAGTCTCCGGCTTATCATCATCTCTCAGGATCAATTTTTCACCGCAGATATCACATACATCCTCTTTTTTGGGAGGATTGTATTTGATGTGGTAAGTAGCGCCGCATCCTACGCACGCTCTTCTGCCTGACATACGGTTCACAATGTTCTCATCCGGAACATCCACGTCAATGGCATAATCCACTTTCTGACCCATTTTAGCCAGCGCTGCGTCCAGACTCTCAGCCTGGGGAATTGTTCTGGGGAAACCATCCAGCACGTAACCATTTTCACAGTCATCCTGTGCCACTCTGTCCACTACCAGGTCCACTACCAGTTCATCAGGAACCAGCAGTCCCTGATCCATAAATGTTTTTGCCTTTTTACCCAGTTCTGTTCCGTTCTTGATGTTTGCACGGAAGATATCCCCTGTGGAGATATGCGGAACCTGATACTTATCGGCAATCTTCTTGGCCTGTGTTCCTTTTCCTGCGCCCGGTGCGCCTAACATAATAATCTTCATACTTCTCTTCCCCTTTCGTATTTCAATCCGCATTCCGCCTTAAAATATAATCGCGGAATGATATGCCCACGGATTGCTGCCCAGCCCCCATTAAGGCTATGTCCTTATATAGCATTTTAGTGCACCCACAAAAGTGGGTACACTTAAATCATATATGCTTATTCACTTAAAAATCCCTTATAGTTACGAACCAGCATACGGGACTCAACCTGCTTGATCGTCTCCAGGACAACGCCCACCACAATGATGATGGATGTACCGCCGAAGGAAACATTTGCACCGAATACGCCATTAAAGAAGAATGGAATAACGGCAACAATTACCAGGCCTGTGGCACCGATGAAGATAATGTAACTTAAAATTTTCTCCAGATATTCCTGTGTCGGTTTACCCGGACGGATACCGGGAATGAAACCGCCCTGTTTTTTCATGTTATCCGCAACTTCCATCGGATTGAAGGTGATGGATGTATAGAAATAAGCAAAGAAAATGACAAGCACGATATAAACAACCAGACCAATAGAATAAACAGGTTCATTGGGGTTGAACCAGTTACTTGAAGTCAGACCTTTTAAAATCTTGCTTCCGATTCCTGTACCGCCGCCCTTGCCCAGGAAGCTCGCGATAACTACCGGGAAAGACATAAGGGAGGATGCAAAGATAATGGGGATAACGCCGGCCGTGTTTACCTTCAAAGGAATCGCACTGGACTGTCCGCCCATCATTTTTCTTCCTACCATTTTCTTGGAATACTGGACCGGAATCTTCCGTTCTCCACCGTTCAGGATAAGTACCAGTACCACTACCACTATAATGATAGCCATAATAATGATAGCTGCCAGGCCGCCTCTGGCGATTGTTTTCCCTTTTACGAACTTCTCGAACAGGGATGCAAGATCGCTGGGGATTCTGGATACAATGTTGATCATCAGGACAATAGAAATACCATTGCCCACACCTTTTTCCGTGATCTGCTCACCAATCCACATCAGCATTGCAGAACCGCCGGTCAATGTTACCACAGCAACTACAATACTGGTGAAATTCATCTCTGTCAGCCAGCCGCGGTTACCAAAGCCGATAACCATAGCTACAGACTGGAAGAGAGCCAGACCTACAGTCAGATAACGAGTGATGGCAGTCATTTTCTTTCTGCCCTCTTCGCCGTCACGCTGCATTTCTTCCAATTTTGGAATCGCAATTGTCAGAAGCTGAATGATGATAGATGATGTGATATACGGTGTAATACTCAACGCAAAGATAGACATCTGTTCAAATGAACCGCCTGTAAATGCATTGAAGAAATTGAACGCATCGTTAGACTGGCTTGCAAACAGGTTCTTAAAGAAGTCTCTGTCTACGCCCGGAATTGGCAGTTGAGAGCCAATCCGGACAATAACCAGCATTAACAATACATAATAAATTCGACGTCTTACATCTTTTATTTTAAAAGCGTTCCTAAGAGTCTCAAGCATTAAATCACCTCGACTGTTCCACCTGCAGCTTCGATTTTAGTTTTAGCGGTTTCGCTTACAGCATTAACCTTTAAGTTGATCTTCTTTGTGATTTCACCGTTTCCGAGAATTTTAACGCCGTCTCCAAGACGGGAAATAGCTCCGGATGCCAGTAAAGCTGCCGGTGTTACCTCTGCTCCATCCTCGAATCTGTTTAACTCGCTGACATTGATCGCTACGATGTCTTTGGAGTTTCTGCATTTGAAGCCTCTCTTAGGAAGTCTTCTGTATAAAGGCATCTGACCGCCTTCAAATCCCGGTCTCTTAGCTCCGGAACGGGCTTTCTGTCCTTTATGGCCTTTACCTGCGGTCTTGCCGTTTCCTGAACCGTGGCCACGGCCTCTTCTGAAGTTGTCGCTCTGTCTGGAGCCTTCAGCTGGTTTTAAATTTGATAAATCCATGACTGCACCTCCTTCTTCAATGATTAGATTTCTTCTACTTTCACTAAGTGTCTTACCTGGCGAACCATACCGCGAACGGCTGCATTGTCAGGCATTTCCACTGTCTTGTTCAGTTTTCTCAAACCTAAAGCTTCTACTGTTTTTCTGTTTTTCGGAACAGCTCCGATTGTAGATTTCACCAGAGTGATTCTTAATTTATCTGCCATTTTTTAATCCTCCTACGCAAAAATCTCGTCAACAGATTTTCCACGAAGTTTTGCTACTTCTTCCGGAGTCTTTAACTGACTTAAACCTGCGATGGTAGCCAGAACTACGTTCTGTTTGTTACGGGAACCCATACATTTTGTACGGATGTTTTTGATACCTGCAAGCTCGATCACCGCACGGGCCGGGCCGCCGGCAATTACACCGGTACCTTCCGGAGCTTTCTTCATCAGCATCTCTGCGCTTCCGAATTTTCCGATGAAGTCATGTGTAATACTTCCGTTATCGTCTCTTGCTACTGTTACAAGTTTCTTCATAGCATCCTCTTTTCCCTTGCGGATAGCTTCGGGAATTTCGGCTGCCTTTCCTAATCCAGCGCCTACGTGACCATTGCCGTCACCTACAACAACTAAAGCTGTGAAACGGAAGTTACGACCACCTTTAACAACCTTTGTTACACGCTTGATTGACACTACTTTTTCTTCTAATTCTAACTGACTAGCATCAATGATAGAACGTTTCATGTGTTCATTTCCTCCCTTATTAGAATTCTAACCCAGCTTCACGTGCTGCGTCTGCCAATGCCTGAACTTTTCCGTGATATATAAAGCCGCCTCTATCAAAGACAACCTCTTTGATGCCTGCTTCGATAGCTTTCTTACCGATGACAGTACCTAAATATGCTGCAGCATCAACGTTATTGGTTTTTTCTAATTCAGCTTTTACCTCTTTCTGAGTGGTAGAAGCAGAAACCAGAGTTTTTCCAACTGTATCGTCAATAATTTGAGCATACATATGATTATTGCTGCGGAAAACTGCTAAACGTGGAGTTGTAGCGGTGCCGCTCAGATGATTACGTAATCTTCTATGTTTTTTTGCGCGAACTTTCGCTCTTGATACTTTACTAACCATTTTTACACTCTCCTTAATTATTTCTTACCAGTTTTACCAACTTTACGTCTGATAACTTCATCAGCATACTTAATACCTTTACCTTTGTATGGCTCCGGTCTTCTCTTATCTCTGATTTCAGCAGCGTACTGGCCAACTTTTTCTTTATCGATTCCTTTTACGACGATCTTATTACCGTCTACAGAAGATTCCAGTCCTTCTGGATCTTCCATCTCTACCGGATGTGAATATCCTAAGGAGAGAACCAGTTTTTTACCCTGTTTTGCAGCTTTATAACCCACACCGTTTACTTCCAGAGTTTTTTCATATCCCTGGCTTACACCGATCACCATGTTCTGGATCAGTGTTCTTGTTAAACCGTGTAAAGATTTCATTTTCTTTAAATCGTTTGGTCTTGTAACAACTACCTGACCATCCTCTAATTTGATTGACATCTCTGTCGGTAACGCTTTTTCAAGTGTTCCTTTTGCGCCTTTTACGGTCACAAAATTGTTCTCAGCAATTTTAACTTCTACGCCTGCCGGAACAGCTACTGGCTGTCTTCCAATACGTGACATACCTGTTGTCCTCCTTACTTAAATTTTCGGAAAGGCCTATTATGGTTCCTTTCTGTTTTCAGTATCTCTATCTATGAAAATTGCATATGTCCGGCCAAAGCCGGGAGGCAATTACCATACGAATGCTAATACCTCGCCGCCAACGTGCAGCTTTCTTGCTTCTTTATCTGTGATAACACCCTGATTTGTGGACAGGATAGCAATACCCAGTCCGCCCAGAACTCTGGGGATTTCCTGGCTGCCTGCGTATACACGTAAGCCCGGTTTTGAGATTCTTTTCAGACCTGTGATGATTTTTTCACTCTTGTCTGCACCGTATTTTAAGGTGATACGGATTGTTTTAAATGCGCCGTCTTCAAGAACGTCGTATTTTGCGATATAACCTTCTTTAACAAGGATATCGGCAATAGCAAGTTTCATTTTAGATGCCGGAACATCAACTGTATCATGTTTTGCAGTATTTGCATTACGGATTCTTGTAAGCATATCTGCAATTGGATCGCTCATTGTCATTAGAGTTTCCTCCTTCTATTCTTTATCCCATATCCGCAGCAGCGGATGAACTGATTAAATTGTTTCAGGCAATGGATTCCAGCACACCACTCTCACTAACCTCGTCTGTCGCCATTGGCTCGGACTCACTAAGTCTTCGGGTGGGCTTTCTCACTAACCCCGTCTGTCGCCTTCGGCTCGGACTCGCTAAGTGTTCAATGCCTACCAGGATGCTTTCTTAACTCCCGGGATCTGGCCTTTATATGCTAATTCACGGAAGCAGATTCTGCAGATTCCGTATTTTCTCAAGTAAGCATGTGGACGGCCACAAATTCTGCAACGATTATATTCTCTTGAAGAGAATTTCTGTTTGCGCTGCTGTTTTAATTTCATTGCTGTTTTAGCCATGAATTTTCCCTCCTATAATTACTTTGCAAATGGCATGTTAAATAATGTCAATAATTCACGGGCTTCTTCGTCTGTCTTAGCAGTTGTAACGAAAATGATGTCCATACCTCTTACTTTATCGACTTTATCGTATTCCACTTCAGGGAAAATTAACTGCTCTTTGATACCGAGTGCATAGTTGCCTCTTCCATCGAATGCGTTAGGATTAACGCCGCGGAAGTCACGTACTCGAGGCAGTGCTAAGTTGATAAGGCGATCAGCAAATTCATACATTTTTTCGCCTCTCAGGGTTACTTTACAACCGATCGGCATGCCTTCACGGAGTTTGAAGTTAGCAATGGAGTTTTTCGCTTTTGTTGTTACAGCTTTCTGACCTGTGATCAGTTCCATGTCAGCTACAGCTGCGTCTAACAGTTTTGCGTTTTCCTTTGCTTCGCCTACACCCATGTTTACAACGATTTTGTCGAGTTTCGGCACTTCCATGATATTTTTATAACCAAACTTTTTGACCATACCATCTACGATCTCATTTTTGTATACTTCTCTCAGTCTGCTCACTTTAAAATGGCCTCCTCTCTAATTAATCGATTACTTTGCCTGTAGCTTTGGCGAAACGCACTTTCTTGTCGCCTTCCATCTTGAAGCCGACTCTGGTAGCTTTGCCTTCGTGTACTAACATAACGTTAGACACATCCAGCCAAGCTTCCTTCTCTACAATACCGCCCTGCTGATTAGCCATGGAAGGTTTTGTGTGCTTTGTTACCATGTTTGCGCCTTCAACCAGAACAGCACCTTTTTTCGGATTAACAGAGATTACTTTTCCTTCTTTGTCTTTATCTTTACCGGCGATCACTTTAACTGTATCACCTTTTTTAATCTTAAATGTTGACATCAGGTTACCTCCTATAATACTTCGGGAGCTAAGGAAACAATTTTCATAAACTGTTTCTCACGAAGCTCTCTGGCTACTGGTCCAAAAATACGGGTTCCTCTCGGAGTCTTGTCATCCTTGATGATGACTGCAGCGTTCTCATCGAATTTGATGTAGGAACCGTCTTTACGACGAGCGCCTTTTCTTGTACGAACAACAACGGCTTTCACAACATCACCTTTTTTAACAACACCACCTGGTGTTGCATCTTTAACAGTAGCAACGATTATATCACCGATGTTAGCATATCTTCTCGTAGAACCACCCATAACACGGATGCAGAGGATTTCTTTTGCACCGGTATTGTCAGCGACTCTAAGTCTACTTTCCTGTTGAATCATGCTTGGATTCCTCCTTACGAATTATTTGGCTCTTTCCACTACTTCCACAAGTCTCCATCTCTTATCTTTAGAGATTGGTCTTGTTTCCATAACTTTTACAGTGTCACCGATATTGCATGTGTTTTCTTCATCATGCGCTTTTAATTTATATGTTCTCTTTACGATTTTTTTGTAAAGAGGATGTTTAACGTGGTCTTCGATAGCTACAACGATAGTTTTGTCCATCTTGTTACTTGTAACTTTTCCAACACGTGTTTTTCTAAGATTTCTTTCCACGGTTATGCCTCCCTTATTACTCTGCTGCATTTGCCTTGTTCTGGGCAATCAGTGTCTGAATTCTGGCAATATTTTTACGAACCTCTTTGATTCTGCTTGTATTGTCCAATTGATTGGTTGCATTCTGAAATCTCAAATTGAAGAGTTCCTTTTTAGCAGCTACTAATTCTTCCTGTAATTCTGCAGCTGATTTTGTTTTTAAATCTTCTACATAATTTTTAATTTTCACTGTTATCACCGCCTTCTAAGTCTGCACGAGAAACGATTTTACATTTACATGGTAACTTGTGCATAGCAAGACGCAGCGCTTCGCGTGCTGTCTCTTCTGGCACACCTGCGATTTCAAACATTACTCTGCCTGGCTTTACAACTGCTACCCAGTATTCTAAGGCACCTTTACCGGAACCCATACGTGTTTCTGCTGGTTTTGCTGTTACTGGTTTATCCGGGAAAATCTTGATCCAAACTTTACCACCACGTTTGATATAACGGGTCATAGCAACACGGGCTGCCTCGATCTGGTTGGATTTGATCCAGCACGGCTCAGTTGAAACTAAACCGTACTCACCATAGTTGATCTTATTTCCTCTTAATGCTTTTCCTTTCATGGATCCGCGGAATTGTTTACGACGTTTAACTCTTTTAGGCATTAACATAATTATTTATCGCTCCCTTCCTTAGTTCCTTTAGTTGGAAGTACTTCGCCATTGTAGATCCATGCCTTTACGCCAACTTTGCCGTAGGTGGTATCTGCTTCAGCGAAACCGTAATCGATATCTGCTCTTAATGTCTGCAGCGGGATATTTCCCTCACTGTAGAACTCTGTACGTGCCATATCTGCACCGCCAAGACGTCCTGATACAGCAGTCTTGATTCCTTTTGCTCCGGCTCTCATGGTTCTCTGCATTGTAGATTTCATGGCACGACGGAAGGAAATACGGTTCTCTAACTGTAACGCGATGTTTTCAGCTACTAACTGAGCATCTTTGTCCGGTCTTTTTACTTCTTTAATATCAACGATCAGTTTTTTGCTTGTGTAGTTCTGTAATTCAGCTTTCACTTTTTCGATCTCTGAACCGCCTTTACCGATAACAACGCCCGGTTTTGCAGTATAGATGATCACTTTCACTCTGTCAGATGCTCTCTCGATCTCAATCTTAGAAACACCTGCACTGTATAATTTCTTTTTCAGGAATGTCCTGATATTATAATCTTCTACTAAGTTATCAGCGAAGTCGCTCTCAGCGTACCATTTGGAATCCCAATCTTTGATAACGCCGACTCTCAGTCCATGTGGGTTAACTTTCTGTCCCATGATTGTCCTCCTTATCTCTCATCCAACACAACGGTAACATGGCAGTTTCTCTTCTCGATCCTGTAAGCTCTGCCCTGTGCTCTCGGTTTGATTCTCTTCATAGTCGGAGCTTTGTTTGCGTAGCACTCAGCGATATAAAGGTTTTCCGGGTTCATACCATTGTTGTTTTCAGCATTTGCGATTGCTGATTCCAGTAATTTTTTGATCACGCTTGACGCGTATCTTGGGTTGTATGTCAGGATACCAAGGGCAGTCTGAACGTCTTTTCCACGAATTACATCCAGTACATAGCATGCTTTCTGTACGGACATTCTAGCGTAGGATATCTTCGCAGACGGTCTTGTATCTTTATTAGCATTTCTTGCTCTTTTAATCTGACTTCTATGTCCTTTAGCCATGATAAAAGCCTCCTTCTAAAATATTAACGAACACCTGATTTTTTCTCGTCTTTGCCATGTCCTCTGTAGGTTCTGGTAGCAACGAACTCACCGAGTTTGTGTCCAACCATATCCTCTGTTACATATACCGGCACATGTTTTCTTCCGTCATGGACAGCGAATGTGTGTCCTACGAAGGACGGGAAGATTGTTGAACGACGTGACCAGGTTTTGATAACTGTTTTATTTCCAGCCGCATTCAGAGCGTCTACTTTTTTCAGTAAGCTTTCATCTGCGAACGGTCCTTTTTTTAATGAACGAGCCATTTAGCCTTACCTCCTTATTTCGCTAATGTTTTACCATCTCTTCTTCTTACGATATACTTGTTAGACTGTTTGTTTTTCTTTCTTGTCTTCAAGCCAAGAGCCGGTTTACCCCATGGTGTACACGGACCCGGACGGCCGATACCGGTCTTACCTTCACCACCACCGTGTGGATGGTCATTCGGGTTCATAACAGAACCACGAACTGTAGGTCTGATACCCATGTGACGTTTACGTCCTGCTTTACCAATATTAATAAGGCTGTGCTCGCCGTTACCTACTACGCCGATAGAAGCGCGGCAGTTGATCGGAACCATTCTCATTTCACCTGACGGCAGACGAAGGGTTGCGTATTTGCCTTCTTTTGCCATTAACTGTGCACCGTTTCCAGCGGAACGAACTAACTGGCCGCCTTTGCCCGGATACAGCTCAATGTTGTGTATCATAGTACCAACCGGGATCTCTGACAGAGGCAGGCAGTTACCTACACGAACCTCAGCATTGGCGCCGTTCTGGATCTTCATACCAACCTTTAATCCTTCCGGAGCAAGGATGTATGCTTTTTCACCATCTGCATATGCGATCAGCGCAATGTTTGCAGTTCTGTTCGGATCATACTCGATTGTCTTTACTGTTGCCGGAACATCATCTTTTCTTCTCTTGAAGTCGATGATTCTGTATTTTCTTCTGCTTCCGCCGCCGCGGTGCCTAACTGTAATTTTACCTTGATTATTACGTCCAGCGTTTTTATTTAAGGACACTACCAGAGACTTCTCAGGTGTCGCTGTTGTGATTTCAGAGAAATCAGAACCTGTCATGTGTCTTCTGGAAGGTGTATATGGACTATAGGATTTAATTCCCATTTCTGTCTCTCCTTTCATTCTCCACGCCGCAGGCGTTGTGTTCACAACGCATCCTGGCGTTTTCATGCCGGCAGTCAAATATCGGATTAATTTTTCTTGACTGCGCTTAGTTACTATTGGTTAAGGGCTGATTAAAGTCCCTCGAAGATTTCGATATCTTTGCTGTCCTCTGTTAAAGTAACAACAGCTTTTTTTGTCTTTGCTGTTTTGCCGAAGGTCATTCCGCGTCTTTTTGTCTTGCCATCTAAGTTCATGGTGTTGACAGTTTTCACTTTTGCTCCGTCGAACATTTTTTCAACAGCTTCTTTGATCATGGTCTTGTTTGCTTCCGGATGAACTAAGAAAGTATATTTCTTCTCGCCCATAGCAGCCATGCTCTTCTCGGTGATAACCGGTTTCAGGATTACATCATAATACTGTACGTTTGCCATTATGCGTATACCTCCTCAATTGAAGCTACAGCAGATTTTGTCAGGATTACCGTATTATATTTCAGAACATCATATACATTAATGGTGTTCGGTAATGCTGTGATCACATCCGGGATGTTTCTTGCGGATAATACTACGTTCTGATCATTGTCAGCCAGTACCACCATTGCCTTGGAAACATTCAGGTTGCTTAAAACTGCCTGCATTGCCTTGGTTTTTACTTCATCTAATTTCAGGTCATCAAGAACGATGAGCTTGTTCTCCTGTACTCTGCTTGTCAAAGCGGACTTAAGAGCAAGTCTTCTTTCTTTTTTGTTCATTTTGATCTCATAATCTCTCGGAACCGGAGCGAATACAACACCGCCGCCTGTCCACTGCGGAGATCTTGTTGAACCCTGTCTTGCATGACCGGTTCCTTTCTGTCTCCACGGTTTTCTTCCGCCGCCGCTTACTTCAGAACGGGTTTTTGCCTTCTGAGTTCCCTGACGTTTATTTGCAAGCTGACGAACAACAGCTAAATGCACTAAATGGTCGTTGATCTCAACACCAAAAACTGCATCGTTTAATTCCATTGTTCCAACTTCTTTGCCTTCCATATTATAAACAGATACGTTTGCCATCTGTGTGGTCCTCCTTTCCCAGAAAAACTTTATTTCACGGTTTTAACAGATTCTTTGATTGTAACTAAGGATTTCTTCGGTCCCGGAACGCTTCCTTTTACTAAAAGAAGATTGTTGTCAGTATCAACCTTAACAATTTCCAGGTTCTGAACTGTTACTTTTACATGTCCCATCTGGCCTGGCATCTTTTTGCCTTTGAATACCTTGCTCGGATCAGATGCTGCACCGTTGGAACCTGCATGACGATGGAATTTAGAACCGTGAGCCATAGGTCCTCTGGACTGTCCGTGTCTCTTGATCGCGCCCTGGAATCCTTTACCTTTGCTGATCGCAGTAGCATCAATCTTATCGCCTGCTTCAAAAACATCGCATTTGATTTCCTGTCCCATTGCCATTTCTTCGGCATTGTCTAATTTGAATTCTCTTACAAATCTCTTGCAGGAAACACCAGCTTTGTCAAAGTGTCCTTTCAGTGGTTTGTTGACAAGGTTTTCTCTCTTGTCTGCGAAACCAACCTGTACTGCACTGTAGCCGTCGTTATCCTGTGTCTTAACCTGTGTTACTACACAAGGACCAGCCTGCAGCACTGTTACGGGAGTTAAAACTCCGTCTTCATTGAAGATTTGAGTCATTCCGACTTTGGTAGCTAAAATCGCTTTCTTCATTTTTTCTTTACCTCCTGTGAATCTACAGCGGATTACACTGCGTTGTGCAATCATCCTAGACAGACAGTCAATATAGACTATATATCAACCTTGTAAGGATAATTTCATCTCTTACCGGCAAGCTTGCTGCGCATGCCTTATTTCTGTTTCATTTTGATATCAATGTATACACCGGCCGGCATCTCTAAACGAGACAGGGCATCAACTGTTTTCTGAGTTGGTGTGATGATATCAATGAGTCTCTTATGAGTTCTCTGCTCGAACTGTTCCCTGGAGTCTTTGTATTTGTGTACCGCACGCAGGATAGTTACTACTTCCTTCTTAGTGGGAAGCGGCACCGGTCCGCTAACAGTTGCTCCATTCTTCTTTACAGTCTCGATGATCTTGCTTGCAGATGCATCTACTAACTGATGATCATAAGCTTTTAATGTGATTCTCATTACCTGACTTGCCATAAAAAAAGTCTCCTCCTTTTCGCACTTATAAGTAGTACGACAAGCGGCGACTGTACACATTCCCGTGTGTGTCATCTAACGTTTCACACACTCCCACATTCCCGTGGTAAGTCTTCAAGATTTTGTACAGTGACTTGTCGTCAGTTTCCTAACTTGACATTCGCTCCACGGAAAACCTGCCATCTCGGCAGCAACCTCACGCTTCACAGCTATCAATGTCACAGCACTAGTTAGTATACAGGATGTTTTTCCAGAATGCAAGGTATTTTTTTCTTTTTTTGAAAAAAGTTTGCATTTTTTCCCGTACACGGTTTTTTTCTCCTAAAAATAACAGAATCAGCGGCACATTTCCTCTTTTGGGGAGAATGCGCCGCTATACTGCTGTCTGTCTTTACCGATACCTGTTACTTTTCAGCATTACTTCTCAGCCACCCCTGACGCTCTGGCGGCCTCTGCCACTGCTGCGGCGACTGCTTTGGCCACTCTGCTGTCAAAAGGATTCGGTATAATATGATCAGGCGTTAAATCCTTCTCCTCTATTAGCCCTGCAATAGCATATGCAGCCGCGATCTTCATCCTGTCATTGATATCTGATGCCCGCACATCCAGAGCTCCTCTGAATATGCCCGGGAATGCCAGAACATTATTGATCTGATTGGGAAAATCACTTCTTCCGGTTCCCACAACAGCCGCCCCCGCTTTTTTCGCAAGGTCGGGCATGATTTCCGGTACAGGATTGGCCATCGGAAAGAGAATGGGGTCTTTTGCCATGCTTTTCACCATCTCCTCTGTCACGGTTCCCGGTGCTGATACGCCGATAAAAACATCGGCACCTTTCAGCATATCCGCAAGACTTCCCTTCCGCTTCTGCCGGTTAGAGATTTTCGCCATCTCTTCCTTCTCCGCGTTCAGTCCGTCCCTGCCCTCATAGATGGCTCCGTTTCTGTCACACATTACCACGTCCCTGAGTCCCAGACTCACAAGCAGTTTGATAATGGCAATGCCTGCTGCGCCTGCGCCGGATGTGACAACACGGACATCCGCCAGTTTTTTGCCTGTCAGCTTCAGGGCATTGAGCATGGCTGCCGCCGTGACCACAGCGGTACCATGCTGATCATCATGGAAAACAGGTATGTCACAGCGCTCTTTCAGCTTCCGCTCAATTTCAAAACACCGTGGCGCGGAAATGTCCTCCAGATTGATCCCTCCGAAGCTCCCCGCCAGCAGAGCCACAGTATTAACGATCTCATCCACATCCTTGCTCCGTATGCAAAGGGGAAACGCATCCACATCCCCAAACTCTTTGAACAGAACGCATTTTCCTTCCATAACAGGCATCCCTGCCTCCGGTCCGATATCTCCCAGTCCAAGAACTGCTGTCCCGTCTGTAATCACAGCCACCATATTGCTGCGCCTCGTATATATATAGGAAAGTTCTCTGTCCTCTGCAATCTTAAGGCAAGGCTCTGCCACCCCGGGAGTATAGGCAATAGATAAATCCTCCGGGGTCTCCAGTTTTGCCCTGCTCACCACTTCGATCTTTCCGTGCCATTTCTCATGCTGCCGCAGTGCCTGTTCTTTCTTATCCATATCTCTGCCCCCCTTCTATCCGATCACCTGCTCTGTAAATTCTCTCAGAATGCCTACAGATTTATCCATATCCGTCTTTTCTTTCTCATTCATGGGAATGCGCAGCGTCTGCTCGATTCCCTCCCATCCGATCCTGCACGGAAGAGATACGGCAACCCCTGACCACTTATCAAAGCTCTCATCTAAGACATGAGCTACCGGAAGTATGGCATCATCATCTTTCATAATGGTCTCCACAATATTGGAAACCGCCATGGCAATCCCGTAGAAGGTAGCACCCTTCAGCTTGATCACCTCCGCACCGCCGTCCTTTGTTCTGCGGGCTATCTCCTCCTCATCCAGTGTGATGCCAACTTGCTGTGCATAATCATAAAGGGGAAATCCCCCAATGTTGGCAGAACTAAAAATAGGAACCTGACTGTCGCCATGCTCACCCAGAATATAGGCATTGATATCCTCTACATTAACATGCAGCTTCTCACTTAAAATATGGCGGAACCGGGCTGTATCCAGGGATGTTCCGCTGCCGATGACACGTCCGGAGGGAAGCCCGGACTCTTTATACACTGCCGCGGTAGTCACATCCGCGGGGTTGGACACCACGAGGATCAGTGGATTCTCTGCATACTTCATGATATTCTGTGTAATGCTCTTTACAATAGAAACATTTGTCTTTGCAAGGTCCAGTCGTGTCTGGCCCGGTTTCCTGGCAATTCCCGCTGTGATAATGATGATTTTGGCATCAGCGCACTCCTCATATCCGCCCTTTCTGACCCAAACCTGTTTAAAAAAACTAGTACCGTGGGCAATATCAAGGGCTGCCCCCTCAGCCCGGTCCTCGTTTAAATCTACCAGCACAATATCATTGGCCTGCACACGTACCATTAACGTATAAGCTATAGCTTCACCTACATTACCTGCACCTATCACTACAATTTTGTCTCTATGGGATTCTTTCATTTTATTCGTTCTCCTGTCTGAAATGTTATTTTCTGTATGTGTCTTTATAATCTCCTAAAATTTCAGACAGACAGCGGAGGCCCCCGCCTCTTCCAGAGGTCATATTTCCTCTCACGATCATCCGCAGCTTCCCTGCAGACACTTTCCCTCTTAAAGTACAGCCAAAAAGCCGCACACGCGGCAGCCGCAGGAATCCCCCAGGATAATATAGGGGATTTTCTCTTTTCCTGCCTGTGAAGGCTGTCCTGGGAACGTTCTTTTGTTATGCAGTCATTTTTATAATGAAAAACCTGATGTCCAACAGAAGCCTCAGTCTTCTCCTCCAGTACATCCCATTGTGGTTTTGGCTCTGTATATGTCCCTAGAATCCCGGAAAGGACTACGGCCAGAATCAGGAGGAGTTTCAGGATGGTTCCTGTTTTCTGTTTTATACTTTTCACTTATGTGTTTTCTCCACTGTGATTTTTTAAAAATACAGTTTCATCATAATACAGACGTTTGATTTTTTCAACACTTTATTCGGACAGAGAGGGGAAAAGATTTTGTGAAAGGCGGACGGAAGAGGACGGAGGCGGGCCGGGGGAGGGGAAGGTCTGTGGACGAAGCGTTCCGCTGCCACGGAGCTAACCTGCTCCCAGTTACTAAATTCATCGGCAATGGCCTCTTCATTAAGTAACTGGGGCAGGTGGATCTCCGCGGCGCTCCACTAAAACATCGTCCACAGACCTTCCCCTCCCCCGGCCCGCCTCCGTCCTCTTCCTGTTCTCCACTAACCCACAAGATTTTGAATGTAAAAAAGACCATCTGCTATGGCTGGAGTAATTAATCATCAAGTAAGAAAGAAAATCTTTATCAACATATAAATATATAAAATGGAGATACCTTATTTTTCTATAGCTATAAGATGAAATACTATTATTCTACATATGAAACGGGATGACTTTATTCTTTTCTACATACAAAATAAAATGACCTTTCTTCTTTCCACGTACAAAATAGAATCACCTCATTTTTTTCCACATTCAAAATAACATAACCTCATTCCTTTCCATACTCAAAATAGAATAACCTTATTTTTTTCTACATACAAAAAAGAGAGCCATTGTTTTTCACCTCCCGGAGAGAAAACCAGGGATGGAGGGGGAGGCTGCGGTTCTCTTTTGGCAGACATTGCGATAGTGAGCCTGAAAATCCAGCCCTTACGGAGACTTAGGCGCGAAGTCTTTACTGAGCGTCTTAGTCGAAGTTAGGGCTTAGTTGAAGGGGAACGAAGCTGGCTGCCAACAGAGCCCACCACCCCACCCCAACATACCGTCCCTTTTTCCAACACATCTCCCCCCGATGAAATGTTTTAAAGCAATTCCTTAAAAGCCTTCATCAGTTCATCATTTTTCTCCGGACTCATTACGCAGAACCGTACATAGGAAGAATCCAGGAACGGAAATGTGGAACAGTCACGTATCATAAGCCCTCTTCTTATACAGCAGTCGAACAGCATATCTGATGTTACATCCTCTTTCAGTATTTTCATAAGAATAAAGTTTGTGCAGGAGGGATAGACCTTTACGGTATCCCAGGAAGAAAGAAGGCTGAGAAGGCGCTCGCGCTCTGTGGTGATGAGGGTGCGGGTTTTTTCAATGTATTCTTTGTCGGAGAACATGATGCAGCCGGCAATCTCGGCCAGGCTGTTGATGGTCCAGGGATTCTTTTTGGTGTTGATGTATTTCAGTAAATCCGGGTTGCCGGTGACAGCATAGCCCAGTCTCAGGCCGGGAGCTGCGAAAAATTTGGAAATTCCCCGGAGCACGATCAGGTTGTTGTAGTTGTTGGTGAGTGGGATGGAAGAGATTTTCCTGTCATCAGGGGCGAATTCCGCATAGGTTTCGTCCACCATGACTGCGATACCGAACTGCAGGGCAGCGTCCAGGATCTTCCGCATGTCTTTTCTGGAGATGGCGGAGGCTGTGGGATTGTTGGGATTGCAGAGCACCAGCAGGTCCAGGCCGTCTTTCATCTGGGCACACAGATCATTTACATCCATCTGGAAGTTGTTTTCCTCTTTAAGCGGATAATAGAGCGTGTGGCCTCCTTCCAGGGCAATCTCCCTTTCATATTCTGAGTAGGTAGGCCCCAGGATCAGCGCTTTTACCGGATGGGTAGTCTGGATGAACAGAGAAATAAGTTCTGTGGAGCCGTTTCCCACTATGATGTTCTCGAACTGGGCACCGGTGTAGGCGCAGATGCTCTTTCGCAGTTTTGTGTAGTCCCGGTCCGGGTAGGTGGAGATGGCATCTACATGGCTTGCCAGTGTTTCCCTTAAAAGGGGAGAGATGCCGAGAGGGTTTACATTTGCGGAGAAACTGGTGATATCCTCCTTTTTGATCCCGTATATTTCTTCGATTTTTTCCAGGTCACTGCCGTGGAAATGATCTTTATGTTTCAGCATATGAATGCCTCCGTTCCTTTTATTTTTCGTATTTATGGAGTTATTGGAGGGGCGGCAGAGGTTGCACCCCATGCGTTTGTAGTGTATAATTGTACTATTCAGGATTTATACCTGAAAATATATACTTACCCACATTATAGCGGGATATAATAAATAGTTCAACATAATAAACGAGGATTTCCCACTTCTGCTTATGGGGATAGTGGGATAGATCATCAAAAACAAGTTAAGAATCGGAGATTCTCCGGCCCTTTGCAGGCAGGGAGATAACGGGGTAAAATACATTGAAGAGAAGAATAGAACAACTGATAAATGGAAGATTTGAATACGAGGTTCCAAGCCTTTTGCTGTCCATGGAAGAGATCAGGGAGCGCACAAAGGCAGGGGAAAATATCAGGGGAAAGCTGATAATAGCAGCAGAGAACGGGAGTCGCATAAAAGGGATCGCCTATTCTTCCCATCGCCGTTTTCTTCTGGGAAAAGAGCGTTTTACCGGGGAGAAGATAGAGATTCCGTACGGAGCTGATGTAAAAGGCCTGAATCCCGGGGATTCCTTTGAGGGAGAAGTGGTGCTGAGTACCAGCATCGGTGAGCACAGGATCCCCTTTCATATACAGGTAGAGCCCTGCCGCATCAAGACGTCAGCCGGCTCCATCAGGGACTTGGATGCCTTTGCAGAGCTGGCGAAAAAGGATTTTAAAGAGGCGTACCACCTGTTTTTGGACGATTCCTTTCCGGAACTTCTGAAAGAGGAACAGGAGGTTCTGCCTTACTATTATGCCATGGCCAAGAACCCTGTGACCTGGCAGCATCTGGAGGAATTCCTCATCGGTACAGGCAAAAAAGAGCCTGTGAAACTTCATCTGGAGCAGGAAAAGCTGGAGATTTATGAGGTGCAAAGCTCTCTTATGGACAGCGTCCGTGTGCGCAGAAGCGGATGGGGATATCTGAAGGCCAGTGTGAGTGTGGAAGGCGATTTTCTGGAAGTGGAGAAAAAGTCCATCCGGGACGAGGATTTTATCGGCAGCGTTTATGAGCTGGAGTATATTATTCGCAGAGAGAACCTGGGCCGGGGCAGGAATTACGGCAGGATCTGTATCAAAACCGTTTACCAGACCCTTGTATACGAGGTCATGGCTTCCAAGAGCGGCAAGATCCAGGTCAATGTCACGGCTTATGAGAAGAAAAAGAAACTGGAGCTTTTAAGGGATTATCTGGATCACAGCCTGGAAAAATTGTCAAAAAGCCAGTGGGAGAGTAAGACCTTAGAACTTCTCATCGAGCTTCGGGAGACCGGGCATTACACCACAGAACACCAGTTATTTGAAGTGTGGTTCTACCATGAATGCGGGGAGGACGGCAAAGCAAGAGAAGCCTTTGATAAGCTGAAGGACAACAGCCGGATCCAGGCTGAGGAGGAGTTAGAAGGGGTTTATCTCTATCTGGAGGACATATTGGGCTGCAGCCAGGATATCCGGGAGAAGATGGTAGTGCGTCTCCATCAGCTTTACCAGCGCAGGGAGGACAGCTTCCTTCTGCTGTATCTCCTGCTGAAGACGGACTCCGAACAGGTGCGGACCCAGTCCAAGAAGATCTATCTGCTGGAGGAGCAGTACAGAACCGGCTGCAGAAGCCCGTTTCTCTATCTGGAAGCGTGCCGCATTGCAGCAGGGGACGGGGCACTGCTGCGCAGGATCAGCCCCTTTACCATCCAGGTGCTGCTCTTTGCCATGCGGCATGACATTATGACAGAGGAGATGGCTTTTAGAGCTACAGACCTGGCCGGACAGATGAAGGACTTCAGCCGGAAGGTATACGAGATCCTGGAATATATCTATGAGAAATTTCCATCTACAGCCGTGGTGCGCTCCATCTGTATGCTGATCATGAAGGGAGATCCCAGGAAGAAGGAATACTTCCGCTGGTATGAGCTGGCAGTGGAAAAAGAGCTGAAGATCACAAGGCTGTATGAGTATTATATTGAGACCATGAGCCGCAATTACCAGAAGATGCTTCCGCGCATGATCCGCATGTATTTCAGCTATAACAATACCTTGAGTGACGCGAAAAAAGCCTTTGTGTACAGCAATGTGATACGCAATAAGGAAGTGGACAAGACCACTTATCTAAGCTATAAAAGCAGTATGGAACAGTTTGCCTGCGAGAAGCTCAAAGAGGGCAGGATGAATGAGGATTTCGCTGTTGTGTATCAGGAATTCTGTTTGAATTCCCATGATCCCGCAGTGAAGAGAGCTCTTGCTAAGGTGCTTTTCACCCACAGACTTTACTGTGATGATCCCAAGATACGCCGGGTGATCGTCCGTCATGCGGCCTTCCGGGAAGAACAGACGTATACCTGTACGGACAAAGTGGCCTATGTGTCCATTTACACGCCGGACGCCAGGATCGTCTTTGAGGACGACAGGCAGAGACGTTATATCCAGACCATAGATTACAATATCCAGCCTCTTCTGGAGAGAAAAGAACTGGCAAGACAGCTTTTGGCTGAAGGGATCAGGACCCCCGGACTTCTGCTCTACACCTGCGGTGAGCTGAACCACGAGAATCCCATAACAAGAGAGAACATTTCCTGCATCCAGGATGTTTCCGGGGAGGAATGCTTCTCTGAGGATTACAGGCAGAGAGTGCGCAGACGTCTGCTTCTCTACTACGAGGAGCATATGGACAACGACAATCTGAAGGATTATCTGAGAGAGATGGATTTTCACAGCTTTGCAAAGGTCAACAAGAGCCTGCTCATCACCATTTTGATCAAACAGGGGATGTATGTGGGAGCTTATGATCTGTTGTGTGAATACGGGTATGAGGAGATAGACCCGAGAGACCTGCTTAGGCTGTGCAGCCGTATGATACTCAATCTGGAGTTTGAATACGAGGAGGAGCTGCTTTTACTGGCTCACCATATATTCAGGGAGAATACCTATGATGAGGTGGTCCTTGAATATCTGACCAAGTATTTTGAAGGACCTGTAGACGAGATGATCCGGGTATGGGAGCGCTCCATGGGATTTTCCATAGAGGCGTATGAGCTGGAGGAAGACATTCTGACATACAGTATGTTTACCAGGATCTATCATCCAAAAGACGCTGCAGTCCTGAAAGATTACGTAAAATTAAGCGGCAAGGAACAGGTGATACTGGCATATTTAAGCTTTGCGTCTTTCCAGTATTTTGTGGGGGGAAAAGAGGCGGAGGAGTTTATTTTCCGCTCATTGGAGCATGTGAGGAAAAAAGGATGGGAGTACGATATTGTATGTGACCTGGCCCTTCTCAAATACTATGCGGAGGATAATAAATGGGAAGAAAGCAGGGTGGAGACAGCCCGTTCCATTCTGACCATATGTGCCAGGACAGGGCTTAAATTCGCCTTCTTCCAGGAGCTTCCCAGAACTCTTTTGCAGAGAATGCAGCTTGAAGACAAGGTGTTTGCCCAGTGTCAGGCCAGTCCCAGGGCGGATGTGACCATTTACTACCGCATGCTGCAGGCAGACAGGGAGCCGGGAGAGTTCAAAAAAGAACCTCTGAAAAATCTGTATCAGGGTATTTATAATAAAGAATTTATCCTGTTTTACGGTGAGGTTCTGGAGTATTACTTTACTGTCTCAGCGGGCGGGGAAGTTAAAGAGACCGGAAAGAACAAGCTCACTGTTCCGGAGGCAAAGCTGGAGGGGACTACCAAGTACCAGATGATCAACCGTATGCTGGCGGCGAAACAGCAGGGGAGAGAGCAGGAGCTTATGGAACTGCTTGGACAGTACAGGCAGCAGGAAGCGTGGGTTTCCTCTCTCTTTGAACTGATAGAATAAGGAGGCAGACTAGGGCATGAATGAGACAAGAAATATTATTGCAGGCCTGGAACTGGGAAAGGAATTTTCCCAGATCTGCTATTATGACAGAAAAGAAAAAGAGCCTGTCTCCATTTCCGTGAAGACAGGCAGCAATCAGTATACATTTTCAACCAGGCTTTCCAAAAGGCCCAGAACAGAGGTGTGGCACTTCGGTATGGAGGCGGATTATTTTTCCATGCATGAGGGGGAAATCCCGGTGGACAACCTGCTGGAAATCTGGGCACAGGGAGAACCGGTGGAGATAGACGGGGGCTGGTACAGACCCGAGGAATTGCTGGAAATCTATCTAAAGGGCTGCCTGTCCGTTCTGGGTGTAGCAGAGCCGGCAAGACAGATCAAAACGCTGATGATAACCGTTCCGGACCTGAACCGGGTGCTGGTGCGCAAGCTTCAGAGAGTGTGCAGCCGTCTGAAATTCACCTCCGGACAGGTGCTTCTGCAGGATTATGAGGAGAGCTTTTACTATTATGTGATGAGCAAGAGACTGGACAACTGGAACCGGATGACAGGACTTTTCACATTTGAAAAGGGAAAGGTTTCTTTCTCCCGCATGGTGGTTGACAGCCAGAAAAAACCCATGCTGGTCACAGTGGAGCACGGTAAGACCATAACCCTTCCCGAAGACCCGGACCAGAAAGATGTGGATTTTTATCAGCTTATAGCGGATTCCTGCGGCAATGATACATATGCGGGAATATATCTGGTAGGTAACGGCTTTTCAAAGGAGTGGGCAGTGAGAAGCGTGCCCCTTCTGTGCAAGAACCAGCGCCATGTATATTATGGAAATAATATGTATGTGAAGGGCGCCTGCTACGCGGCAAGAGAGCGGACAGAGGAGAAGCTTCTGGGCACATATCTGTATGTGGGAAATGCTCTGGTGCAGAACCATGTGAGCATGGAAATGCTGGTCCAGGGGGCAAAAAAGAATTATACAGTTGCTGAAGCGGGAAGAAACTGGTATGAGACAGAGCATGAGTTTGAACTGCTTCTGGACGGCAGAGAGGATCTGGAATTCATGGTGAAGCCTATGGAGGGCGGGGAAGTCAGACATTACTGCATGAAGCTGCCGGGACTTCCGAAAAGGCCTGACAGGACTACAAGACTCAGGGTACATGTCATGTATGAATCTGCGGACACCTGCATTATTCTGGTGCAGGATCTGGGATTCGGGGAGATGTTCCCCTCAAGCGGCCTGATGTGGACCGAGAGAGCAGCGTGGTAGGAGGAAAGAGATGAGCGGATACATATTATGTCAGATAAAGCGGGCTTCCCTTCCGTTTTATATTGAGAACATCAGCACGAATATCTACAGCATAGAAGAATTATGTTATTATCTCTACCACAACATTTATCTGCTGGACGAGACGATCATCAATGAGCATCTCTGCGACTGGATAAAGAACGAGCTGGGACTTTTAAAGCTCTACCAGAAGCTGTACCGGATCCTGGAGGAGGAGCGGGGGGCAGGGGATTTTATCCTGGCTGTATTCAGGGAGATCAATTACCTGACCCATGAGCAGTTTAAAAAGCTGAATGAGGAACTTGTTGTTTTGGAACAGCTTCCCGATGTGGCGCGCAAGAAGAAAAAAGGTGACTATCTGGTTGACAACAGAATGTTCGTAAATGCCATACGAATTTACGAGGACGCACTCCGAAGTGTGGATACCGGAGGCCTGGGTGGACAGTATGAGGGAGAGATTTATCACAATATGGGCTGTGCCTATCTGCATCTTTTCCAGATGGATGAGGCCAAGTCCTGTTTTGAAAAGGCATATGAAAAGCTTCACACCAAACGGATCCTGAAGCATTATCTGTGTGCCTGCAGGATGATCATGGAAGAGGCCCAGTGGCAGGGAGAATGTGCCAGAATGGGTGCGGATCTTGAGACCTGCAGGGAGATCCGGAAAGAGATGGAATCCCAAAAAGCTGCCGATTCCCAGGAGAAGCAGGAGGATATAGGGGCTGTTTTGGAAAAATACACAAAAGAATACCACAGAAGCACCGGATTTTAGGCTTGTGTTTTGAAAACCGATGTTATATAATTCCTTGTGTATCGTAACGTTTCTCCAAGGAGTGTTTGTAAACTGCTTTCGGCAAGCTGTGTACACTCTGGTGGGAGAAATTAATATTATGGAAAAAGGACAGGTGTACGAAGGTGAAGAAGTTAGAACAGCTTTATGAAGGAAAAGCAAAGAAAGTATTTGCAACAGACGTAGACGGCGTTGTGATCGTAGATTACAAAGATGATGCCACAGCATTCAACGGCGAGAAAAAAGGCACGATCGTAGGCAAAGGCGCTATCAACAACCGCATGACCAACTATGTTTTCCAGCAGCTGGAAAAGGAAGGCGTACCGACTCACTTCGTAGAAGAACTGAGCGACCGTGAGACAGCCGTAAAAAAAGTGAGCATCGTTCCTTTAGAGGTTATTGTTCGTAACGTGGCTGCAGGAAGCTTCTCCAAGAGAATGGGAGTGGAAGAGGGCAAACAGCTTCTCTGCCCGATCTTAGAGTTCAGCTACAAAGATGATGACCTGGGCGACCCCTTCATCAATGACGACTATGCACTGGCATTAGGACTGGCTACACAGGAAGAAATCGACACCATTAAAAATTATACAAGAAAGATCAACGAATTCCTGATCAAATATTTCCTGAATGCAGGAATGAAGCTGATCGATTTCAAAATTGAATTCGGTAAATTAGCAGACGGAACTATCATCCTGGCGGACGAGATTTCACCGGATACCTGCCGTCTGTGGGATGTGGAAACAAACGAGAAGCTGGACAAAGACCGTTTCAGAAGAGACATGGGCAATGTAGAAGAGGCATACAACGAAGTATTCAAACGTCTGGGCCTGGCTTGATCAGTGGGGTGCCCGGGACACCTTCCGGCTCGGAAGGCGCCTCGTGCGCCCTTTTTATTTTATCAGATAAACAGAAAAAAGGAGAATTTAAATGAGTACAGATAGATATCAAAGCCCATTATCCGAGCGTTACGCCAGCAAAGAAATGCAGTACATTTTCTCACCGGACATGAAGTTCCGCACATGGAGAAGACTGTGGATCGCACTGGCAGAGACAGAGAAAGAGCTGGGATTAAATATTACCCAGGAACAGATCGACGAGTTGAAAGCCCATGTGGATGACATCAACTACGACGTGGCAAAAGAGAGAGAAAAACAGGTACGCCATGACGTTATGTCACATGTATACGCATACGGCGTTCAGTGTCCAAAAGCAAAAGGGATCATCCATCTGGGAGCAACCTCCTGCTATGTAGGCGACAACACAGATATTATTGTGATGACAGAAGCTCTGAAGCTGGTCAAGAAGAAACTGATCAATGTCATCGCAGAGCTTGCAAAGTTTGCGGACGAGCACAAAGCCCTTCCGACTCTGGCATTTACGCATTTCCAGCCGGCACAGCCCACCACAGTAGGTAAGAGAGCGACCCTGTGGATGCAGGAATTTATGCTTGATCTGGAAGATCTGGATTACGTTATCAGCACTATGAAGCTGTTGGGATCCAAGGGAACCACAGGTACACAGGCCAGTTTCCTGGAGCTGTTTGACGGGGACCAGGAGACCATTGACAAGATCGATCCCATGATCGCAGAGAAGATGGGATTTAAGGAGTGTTATCCTGTATCCGGACAGACTTATTCCAGAAAAGTGGACACCAGAGTGCTGAATGTACTGGCAGGTATCGCGGCCAGTGCTCACAAGTTCTCCAATGACATCAGACTTCTGCAGCACTTAAAAGAAGTGGAAGAGCCATTCGAGAAGAGCCAGATCGGTTCCTCAGCCATGGCTTATAAGAGAAACCCCATGAGAAGTGAGCGTATTGCCTCCCTGTCACGTTTTGTTATGGTGGATGCTTTGAATCCGGCTGTCACTTCCGCTACCCAGTGGTTTGAGAGAACTTTGGATGACTCGGCAAACAAACGTCTCTCCGTTCCGGAAGGCTTCCTGGCCATTGACGGTATCCTGGATCTGTGCCTGAACGTGGTGGACGGCCTTGTGGTATATCCAAAAGTTATTGAAAAACGTCTGAGAAGTGAGCTTCCGTTCATGGCAACAGAGAATATCATGATGGATGCTGTAAAAGCAGGCGGAGACCGCCAGGAGCTTCACGAGAGAATCCGCGAGCTTTCCATGGAAGCGGGCAAAAATGTAAAAGTGGAAGGAAAAGAGAACAACCTTCTGGAGTTGATCGCCGCTGATCCTGCATTCAATATGAGCCTGGAAGACCTGCAGAAGACCATGGAGCCGTCCCGCTATACAGGACGTGCCCAGGTACAGGTGGAGGCGTTCCTGAAAAATGTTGTGCAGCCGGTACTGGACGACAACAAAGAAATCCTGGGAATGACTGCAGAGATCAACGTATAACAATACAAAGAAAAAACAATTCGGAGGTTTTTACATGAAGGAGCAAAAGCGGGGGAATCCTATAGCACTTTTGCCCATTGGGGTGTTCCTGATCATTTTTATCGGAGCAGGTATTCTGTTCCATGACTTTTATACTATGCCCGCGATCGTGGGATTTTTGATCGCGCTTACGGTGGCATTTTTCCAGAACCGAAAAGTGAAATTCCAGGAAAAGGTGGCAATCATCTCCAAGGGGATCGGTGAGGAGAATATTGTCACCATGTGCCTGATCTTTTTGGCAGCAGGAGCCTTTTCCGGGTCCATAAAAGCGGCGGGCGGTGTGGAGAGCACAGTCAATCTGGGACTTTCCATCATGCCGTCATCCATTGCTGTGGTAGGGCTTTTTATCATTGGCTGTTTTATCTCCATTTCTATGGGAACCAGTGTGGGTACCATCACAGCCATGGCGCCTATCGGCGTGGGGATCGCGGAGAAGACAGGTATCCCTCTTCCCATCTGCATGGGAGCTATTGTGTGCGGTGCCATGTTTGGTGACAACCTGTCCATGATATCAGATACCACAATTGCGGCTGTGAGGACACAGGGTTGTGAGATGAAGGACAAATTCAGGGAGAACTTTTTTATCGTTCTGCCTGCAGCGGTGATTACCGCTGTGATCTTCTTCATTATCGCCAGGGGAAATGCCGGGATCATTGACGACGATCTGAGTTTCCAGATTATTAAAGTAATTCCGTACCTGGTCGTTCTGATCGGCGCGCTCATCGGCATTAATGTGTTCATTGTGCTGATAACAGGTACTGTGCTGTCCCTTATTGTGGGAGTTGGTACAGGCGCGTTTGCAGTCAGCGAAATGTTCCAGAAGATGGGGGACGGCATCACCGGAATGTATGATATCACGGTGATATCCATTATCGTGGCGGCGATCGTGGCTTTGGTGAAGGAGCACGGTGGTATTGAGTATATCCTGAACGTGATCAAGAAAAGGATCAACGGCGAGCGGGGCGGGGAGTTTGGTATCTCCATTCTGGCTCTGCTGGTGGACTGCTGTACAGCCAATAATACGGTGGCGATTGTTATGGCAGGTCCCATCGCAAAGGAGATCAGTGAGGAGTTCAAGGTGAGTCCAAAAAGGAGCGCATCCCTTCTGGACATCTTTGCATCCGTAGGCCAGGGAATGATCCCTTACGGCGCCCAGCTTCTGGCTGCTGCCAGTTTGTCCGGTCTGACGCCTATTGCGATCATGCCGTATCTGTTTTATCCTATTTTGATGGGGGTATCCGCAATCGGATTTATCCTTTTCCGCAGGAGAGAATTGGCGGGATAAAGAGTGAACTGTTAGGAAATGTTTGTGAGACAGCTATATTCTTTGGAATATGGCTGTCTTTTTCTTTCTGTTGGTATATGATATAGATACTATGGGGAATCAAACGGGAGGTTTTTATGTTCATACAAAAGAAAGAATATTTGAAACAGGAATATCAGACGTTCCGGGATTACAGTATGTATGTGGAGCGGGTCACAGTGAACCAGGATTTTATGGAGCATACCCATGAATTTGATGAGATCGTGATCGTGGTGTCAGGTTCAGGAGAGCATCTTGTGGAACAGCAGGTGTACCGCCTTGGAAGAGGCGATGTATTTGTCATCAAGGGAGACGTGAAGCATGGGTTTAGAAATAATAAGGATCTGAAAATAATAAATATTATGTATGATCCCCGGCTGCTCTTCGGTGAGAATGAAGAACTACGTTTTATAGAGGGCTTTGACTATATGTTTCTTATCCAGCCGGAATGGCTGCCCCATCTGGCATACCCCTATCGTGTTACCATGGAGGATGAAACAGTAAAGGTGGTGGAACAGTTGGCGGATTTTCTGATAGAACAGCTCAGGGATGCCAGAGGTCAGTATTATGTGGCAGTAAAATATGGGGTTAAGACACTTATCTCCTACATTGCCAATAATTACAGGACAGAACAGCATCTGTCGGACAGAATGAAGATACTGGCCAGCGCCATTCATTATATCCGTTCTAATCTCAATACGTCCATTAAAGTTGCGGATATAGCCAAAAGTGTTACAATTTCCCCAAGACAGCTAGAGCGTGTATTTTCGGAGGAGTGCGGCATGTCTCCCATCGAATATCTGACAGAGCTTCGTTTGAAGCATGCCAGAACGATTTTGATGAACACCCAGCGGCCCATCCGCATTGTGGCGGAGGAGTCAGGCTTTGAGGAACCCTCTTATTTTGCCAGGGTTTACAAAAAGAGATTTCATCTTTCACCCAGTCAGACAAGAAGGCAAAATGGGGAGATGTCGGAATAGTCCTAATTATTGTCGTCTTCCTATCTTGTAGAGTGTCGCCGTGAATGTAATAATATACTTATAAATTCAGGGCAAAACTACAAGGAGGAAGAAAAAAATGAAAAGGCGTTTTAGTATAACGGCAGGCTTGGCGGTATTATCCGCTGTATTTGCCTTGTCGGGGTGTGGGGGAAACAGCGGGGGTGCAGATAAAGACACTTCCGGCCAAGACGAAGAGGGCAGCAAAGAAATCCTGTTCTGGAATACAGGTACAGGAGAGACAGACAAACTCATTTATGAGACAGCAGTAAAAAAATTTAATGAAAGTACAAAAAGCGGATATCACATCACGTCCGTTGCATCTGAGCCGGATGTGTACAAGGAAAAGATAGTGATAGCCATGAGTTCCGGGGAATGTCCGGATCTCTATGCCAACTGGTCGGGCGGACCCATGAATGAATACATAGAAGCAGGGTACGGGCAGCCCATAGACGAACTTTTTGACAAAAGCCAGATCAAAGATAAGATGCAGGAGGCAGCTATCGCGCAGGGACAGTACAAAGGGAAGATGTATTCCATCGGCGTATTGAACGACTCTATAGCCGGTATCTTTTATAATAAGGAAATGTTTCAGGAATATGGACTGGAGGTTCCCAAAACAGTAGCAGAGCTTGAGCAAGTCAGTGATACTTTGGCAGCAAACGGAAAAATCCCATTTGCCCTGGCAAATGAAGCAAAATGGACGGGATCGATGTTCTTTATGTCCCTGGCCGCCCGGGAGGGAGGGCTGGAACCCTTTGATAAAGCTGTGGCAGGGGAGGGCAGTTTTGAAGATGAGAGCTTTCTTTATGCCGGCCGGAAGATTCAGGAATGGGTGGAAAAGAACTATTTTCCGGAAGGTGTCAACAGCCTGAGCGAAGGGGACGGACAGGGAAGGCAGCTATTATATCAGGAAAAAGCTGCCATGATACTCATGGGCTCCTGGTATACCAGTACCATGCAGTCTGAGAGCGGGGAATTTTATGAAAAAGTAGGATGGTTTCCATTCCCTGCCATCGAGGGAAAAGAGGAGAACGGTGATATTGTCATAGGAACGATTGGAGACCAGTTTTTTACTTTTAACTGTACCGGGGAAAAACAGCAGGCGGCATTCCAATTTATAGAGACATTTTTTGACGATGATATGGTGGAGCTGATGGTGGAACAGGGAAAAATCCCTCCGGTAAAAGGTGTGGAGGATATGATAAAAGACCCTGTCTGTCTGCAGATTCTGGATGCAGTGAACCGTGCGCCGGCTACACAGCTTTGGTATGACCAATATCTTCCGCCGGAAGTAGGACAGGTGCATCTCGATACCTGTCAGGATCTATTCGGCTTAACGACCACGCCTGAGGACGCAGCAGCAAAATTCCAGGATGCTATGGAAAAATATAACGCAGAGAGAAAATGAGGTACGTGTAAATGAGAGTGGATTTTGATAGGATAAAAGAGCGTATGACAGCTCTCTGGAACCATGAAATATTGGACAGGTGCTGTGTCAGCGTAATATATGAGGAGCCGGAAAAGAGACAGGCCATAGATGCTTTCCCGGTGGGCAGTGAAGACAGGATGAGGTACTGGACAGACCCGGAGATAGTGCTTCAAAGAAATCTCAGTCATATGGACAATACTTATTATGCGGGAGATGCTTTCCCTCTGGTATCCCTGAATCTGGGACCTGCCGGCCATGCGGGGTTTGTAAAAAATATGAAATGGAGCTATGAACCCAGTACCATATGGTTCACGCCATTTATGCAGGACGAACTGAATCCGGAGAGGATCATTTTCGATGAAAACAGTTTCCTTTTTCAGAAGACACTGGAGCATGCCAGATATTTCCGGGATGAGTGCAGGGGAGAATATCTTATCTCCATGCCGGATCTGGCGGGCAATATGGATGTTCTGGCTGCCCTGAGAGGCTCACAGGAACTGTTGGTGGATTTTCTTGCAGAAGATGAAGCGGTCATCCGGGAATGCCTGGACAGGATACAGCACATGTGGGAGGCCGGATTGGAAGAGACATACAAAATTGTGGAAGACTGTAACCATGGAGGCAGTACAATAGGATGGCTGCGCACCTGGGCACCCGGGTTCCACGGACAGATACAGTGTGATATTTCCGTAATGTTTTCCAATGATATCTATGAAAAATACGCGAGAAGAGAGTTGGAGAAGCAGAGCGGATTTCTTGAATATCCTCTTTATCATTTCGACGGAATGGAGCAGATCCGGCATTTGGATACATTGCTGTCTGTTGAGAAGCTGCGTATGATCCAGTGGACCAGTGTGGTGGGACAGCCCTCGCCGCTGCAGTTTATAGACCAGCTCAAAAAAATCCAGGAAAAGGGAAAAGGCCTTCTTCTGCTTTTAAAACCGGAAGAGATAGAGCCTGCCATGGAACAGCTTTCCTCCAAAGGCCTTTTTATTCTGGCGGAGGCCAAGAGCAGGGAGGAAGCAGACAGGATTGTAAAGATAGTAGAAAAAAATACCAGAGAATAAGAAATGTTGAGAAGGCAGCACCTGCGGCTCGGTAATATCCGGGCTGACAGGTGCTTTTTTGTCTTGCAGAGAGAACCTGTGAAGCCCTGTGCCAGGTTTTTTAACTTGCATGTGGCGGTGAGGACTATTTATAATATCTGTGTAACTGCTCAGTACCCTCACAGTTACTGGAAAAAATTTATGTGAAATTATAAGAGAACCTTTTTATCACCTGGGGTATCTAATTAATAACAATAGAGATAAGGCAAAAACAGAATCTATTGTGTACAAAAAACGGAGCTCACGTTTTTACAGCCGGCAGGATGACCCTGCCCGGTGTACGAAAAGGAGGAACCATGCAGCAGCAGGAGTTTATACAAGCCGTCAGAGACGCGGAGACTACCATGTACCACGTGGCAATGTCCATTCTCAGAAATGAAGCGGACAGTGCAGATGCAGTGCAGGAAGCGCTTTTAAAGGCTTTTGAAAAATTAGATACCCTGAATGAAGAGAAATATTTCAGAACATGGCTGACCCGTATTCTGATCCATGAGTGTTATCAGATCCAGCGCAAAAAGAAACGTCTGGTTCCTTACGAGGAGTATGTGGAGAGGGAGCCGGGGAAAGAGGATAAGCTGTATACAGATCTCTATTACGCCATAGACGATCTGCCGGAAGACCTGCGTGTAGCGGTGACATTATTCTATATAGAAGGATTTTCTATTGCAGAGATCGCAAAGATGCTGGGCAGCAGGGAAAATACAGTGAAAACACGGCTTTACAGGGGAAGAAACCAGCTTAGGAAGATTCTTGGTGATAAGGAGGAAGCATTATGTTAGAGCAGGGAAAATGGGGACAGGGAGCACCAAAGCCTTCAGAGGAATTTCATAACAGATTTGAGGAGAGTTTGAAACTGATAGAGAAAAAGGCAGAGAACGCAGGGGTGAAAGCATCTGCCGGCGCTGAGATCATCAGGATGGACAGGAAGGAAAAACGAAGAACCGGGCGTTTGAAAAAAGCAGCAGTGGGATGTACCGCCGCTGCCGCTGCCATGGCAGTCTTTATCGGGGCCTGTTATCAGAATCCGGTGTGGGCTTCCAATCTGCCGCTGATCGGACATATATTTGAGAGAATGGAAGGAAAACTCGCCTTCGGAGAAAATTATAAGGATTATGCGGAACCGCTGGATAAGGAAGCAGCAGAAAATCAGGAAAGCGGCGGCCAGGAAAACAGCGGACAGGAAAGCAGCGGGCATAGCAGCAGTGATCAGGACGGCAGTGCCGGAAAAGGGGCATTCACCAGGACAGTGGACGGCACTACGGTTACCATGTCTGAGAGCTACTGCAGCGGCTCTGCGCTGTACCTCTCCCTCATGATAGAATCAGAGGAACCGTTTCAGGATACCCGCTTAGATGGGAACGGACAACCATCTATCAGTTTGAGAACAAAGGAAAATTACAGTTTTAATCCTCAGGAACAGAATGACCTTGTCTATCTGGAAGGCGAGTTTTTGGATGAAAATACCTACACAGGGGTTATGCGTATAGACCTGAACATGAAGAATACAGATGCCAGCGAGTTGGAGAAAAAGCAGGCCGAGGCTGAGGCAAACGGAGAAGAATTTATAGTTGACGCGGAAGTGCTGGATCAGTACAGCACCAAATTAGAGATACCGGAACAGTTCACCCTGAATTTGGACATCAGTCAGATCATAGGAGATTTGGCTAATCCAGATACCTTCAGTACAGGGTACACGGCGGAGGAACTGGAAGCCATGTCAGATGAAGAGTGGAACCGGGTCATGACAGAGGCAGAAAATGAAGGCGGCTGGAACAGCTTCCCAAACAGCCACGAAAACTGGTGGATGGAAGGCTCCTGGCAGTTTGAGCTTGATATCACTGCCGACCCTTCCAAGACCCAGACTGCGGAGGTGGACCAGATGAATGAAGCCGGCGCAGGCATTGCTAATGTTGTTAAGACTCCCTTTGAGATCACAGTAAATGAGTTGTATGATGATGAAACAAAAGGTGCGGATTATTTCCCGGTCATCCTGGATGCTCAGGGCAAAGTTATGGATGTTACAGCAGGCTCTGTGAACACCGTATCAGTGAAAAACCATGATACCTCCACAGTCTACGTCTACTTATGCGATTACGATGAGTATATGGATGAGCTGAAGGGTCGCAAGCAGGAGGATGGATTCAAAGGATTGATGGATGAAAAGGCAAAATTTGCCGCGGAAGTGCATTTTGACTAACAGTTTTCGATAAAAAACATCTGTACAGAAAGTCAGATTTCTGTTCAGACCAGGGCAGGAGCCGCTTTGAACCGCCAAAACACGGGGAAAACGGCTCCTTTCCCATGAAAATCCACAATTTTTCATCTGAATTTACAAATTAGAACTTTATTTCTTAAAAGAAATGTAGTATGATACATGGGTACAAAAAGTTCATTAGGAGGAATAAAAAATGGTAAAAGCAGTAGTAGGGGCTAACTGGGGAGATGAAGGTAAGGGTAAAATCACTGACATGCTCGCACAGGAATCCGACATTATCGTAAGATTCCAGGGCGGTGCCAATGCGGGCCATACAATTGTAAACAATTACGGAAAATTTGCGCTCCATACTCTTCCGTCCGGTGTGTTTTACGACCACACAACCAGTGTCATCGGAAACGGTGTTGCGCTTAATATCCCGGTACTGTTTAAAGAGATTCAGTCTATTGTGGACAAGGGTGTACCTGCACCGAAGATTAAAGTTTCTGACCGCGCGCAGATCGTAATGTCCTATCATATCAAATTCGATGAATATGAGGAAGAGCGTCTGGCAGGAAAATCTTTTGGATCCACCAAGTCTGGAATCGCACCGTTTTATTCTGATAAATATGCAAAGATCGGTTTCCAGGTCAGCGAGCTGTTCGACGATGATGCGGCACTGAAAGAAAAAGTGGAGCGTGTATGCGAGACTAAAAATGTGACCCTGGAGCATTTATACCACAAACCGCTTCTGAACCCGGATGATATCATGAAGGAGTTAATGGAGTATAAAGAGATGATCGCCCCTTACGTGTGCGATGTCTCCCTGTATCTGTGGAATGCACTGAAAGAGGGAAAAGAAGTGCTTCTGGAAGGACAGCTTGGTTCCCTGAAGGACCCGGATCACGGTATTTACCCCATGGTTACATCCTCATCCACACTGGCTGCCTACGGCGCAGTGGGTGCAGGCATCCCGCCCTATGAGATCAAGAAGATCATCACAGTGTGCAAGGCTTATTCCAGCGCTGTAGGTGCAGGTGCTTTTGTATCTGAAATCTTCGGTGACGAGGCAGACGAGCTGAGAAGACGCGGCGGTGACGGCGGTGAGTTCGGCGCAACAACAGGGCGCCCAAGACGTATGGGATGGTTTGACTGTGTGGCTTCTAAATATGGCTGCCGTATGCAGGGAACCACAGACGTGGCATTCACTGTTCTGGATGTACTGGGATATCTGGAAGAGATCCCGGTATGCGTGGCATACGATATTGACGGTGAGATCACAACAGAGTTCCCCACAACAGGCAGACTGGAAAAGGCAAAACCGGTTCTGGAGACACTTCCGGGCTGGAACTGTGATATCCGCGGTATCAGAAATTATGATGACCTTCCGGAGAACTGCCGCAGATATATTGAATTTGTGGAAGAAAAGATTGGTTTCCCCATCACTATGGTTTCCAATGGTCCAAGCCGTGAGGATATTATTTACCGCAATAAATAAAAATGCAATAGACAACAATAAGAAACCGCTCCATTGGTTCATACAATGGGGCGGTTTCTTATTTCATAGAGTGTGCTCATGCCGCAGGATATCGCATGTTATTGTGTACCTGCGGTTATTGCACATCGTATTCTTCCAACAGTTTTTGGATCGTCTCTTTCCGGCCTTTAAAATGTACAGCATTAATCCCCTGGGAACGGGCCTCTGCCACATTTTCCAGGACATCATCAATGAACACAGCTTTTTCAGGTTTAATATGAAAATCCTTTAGCAGCTTCTGATAGAATTCTGGTTCCGGCTTCAGCATTTTTACCTGCCAGGACATGTAACCGCCGTCCATCATATTCAGAAAGGCCATCTCTTCCCTGCAGCGCTCATACAGGGGCTGTGAAAAGTTGGACAGATAATAAATCTTGTACCCTCTTTTTTTCAGATATTTCAGCCAGTCCACTGTGTAAGAATAGGTATGTATGACACCGCTCATCTTCGCGAATGTCTCACGAATTTCTTTTTCGTATTCCGGGTCATTATCAATAAAGGCCTGGAGAATTTCTTCTTCATTCCGCACACCACGGTCAGCATCCGCCCAGTCGGGGCTGTCAAATACCGCATCCCCCACAGCCTGAATCGTTTCCGCACTGTACTTCATGCTTTTTAAAAATGTTTTCCAGTCATAACGGACCAGCACATTTCCAAGGTCAAAGATAAAGGTATCCACAGAAGAAGAGACGGTATCTATCTGAGGAATATCATTTTTCTGCCTTGTATAGCGGTATACAAGCAGGCAGGCATACAAAAACACGGGAACAAGTACCGTGCAGTAGATGGCGGCCAGCAGCATATTACGGGCATTTGGGCTGTGCGAAAGAGAAAAAATAAAAGCCAGGACGTACATGCCCAGAAGCAGTACGGCTCCAACCAGTGCGGCAATTTGTTTCAGCTTCTTCACTTCTTATTCTCCCTCCCATAGAATATCTTTAATTATAATGAGTTTTGAGGTATCCGTCAATGTGCATAAATGCTCGAAATCAAAGAGAAAATCGACAATTTGTCCAATTTTCAGGCTATACTTACCGAGAAATGGAGAATGATTTGCACATATTTTCCAAAATTTTCAAAGGAATTATGGAAGTTCAAACAGTTGGTGACACGGTGGACGGCAGGAAACTATATCACGTGAGAATGGGGAATGAAAATGCCGCTGACAAGGTTTTGATCTTTGGGGGAATTCATGGAAGGGAGTATATGACCACCCAGCTTGTCATGGAACAGATGGGAGAATTTGTGGAGAATCTGCTCCATGAGGACAGAACCTACAAGGGATATTCCTACAGTGAACTGTTGAAAGACCGGGCACTACATATTATTCCCATGGCCAATCCCGACGGGGTCACAGTCAGCCAATTCGGGGCAGAAGGCATGCAGTCTCCCGGGATCCGGGAACAGGTGTGGGAGATCGCCGACGAGGATGGGGCCAGAATGCCCTGGAGGTCTTATTTTTGCCGCTGGAAATCCAATGCGGAGGGCGTGGATGTGAACCGGAACTTCGACGCTTTGTGGGAGAATTATGTGGATGGGATCGGAAGGCCTTCCAGGGAAAAGTACAAGGGAACTGCTCCGGAGAGTACCAGGGAGGCTCAGGCGCTGGTGAATCTCACAAAAAAAGAGAATTTCAGCCGTACGGTCAGCTATCACTCCTCAGGCGGAGTCATATACTGGGCATTCGGACAGCAGGGGGAGCTGGCGGTCAGGACACAGGCTTTTGCCAACCGGATCGCCGCTGTCACTGGATATGAGCCGGACGGCAATTACGAGGAGCTGGACCCCGCAGGATATAAGGACTGGGCGCTGCTGAAAATGGGAATCCCAAGCCTAACCATAGAGATCGGAAGAGCGGATTCCCCTCTTCCCCAGTCAGCTTACAAGAAGATCCTCCGGGAAAACAGAGGCGTGTGGGAGGAAATCCTGCTGGATATCATTGAAGAGAAAAAAAGAGACCATTGAAAAATGCGGGCTATTGCAATCGTCCGGACGTTTCCCGGCACAGGCGTATAAATTCATTGACATAGGGCAGAGCGGTTCTGTCTTTCCTTTGTACAATGTAGAAGACGCGTTTCATGGGCAGATCTGTGACTGGGCAGGCGTGGAGCCTGTGGCCGGATAGCTCCTGCCGGATCAACATTTTTGAGATAATGGAGATGCCTTTATTTTCTGCAACTGCTTCCTTCAGAGCATCAATATTGTGATACACATGACTTTTGGTGAGCGTGATCCCCTGTTTGCTCAGTGCCCGTTCCAGTGCTGCGCGGGTACTGTTTCCCTCCTCCCGCAGCAGAAATAATTCATTCTCAAAATCTGCGATAGACAGACTTTCCCGGCTGGCATAGGGATGCCGGGGACTGCATATGGCCATGAAAGTGTCATCCAGAAATGGAGTATACACAAGGCTGCTGTGGCTTCCCTTTGTCTCTGTGAGCATCACATCCAATTCTCCCTGGGCCAGCTTTTTTTCCATGAAATAAGAGTCATCAATGGTAAAATGTGTGCTGACATCAGGACAGATAATATGATACGCCCGGATAATATCCTGCAGAAGGCAGGAGGCAGCGACCAGAGTGCTGCCGATATGTATTTGTTTCAGATGAAGTCCGAGAAGAGCGGACTCCATCTCTTTGTACAGATTGATGATCCTGGAGGCATAGTCCAGGAGCAGCAGGCCCGCTTCTGTAAGTCTGAGGTGTTTGCTCAGACGGTCAAACAGACGGACATTGTAGGTCTTTTCAATCTCAGTGATGGCAAGGCTGACTGTGGACTGTGAAATATACAGATTCTGGGCTGCTGTACTCATATTGTTACAGGCGGCAACCTCCAGAAATATGGTCATGTGTCGGAGCGTCATTTGGAATCCTCCTTTTACTATTGGAAAAACTCATAACATAACCATATTTTAGTATTTTACAAGAGTAAAATCAAGTGCTATTATGACCATAATAAATATAAATTCGGCCGAATTTGTAAAATGTGTTATTACAATATTCAATATATAAAGGAGATGAGGAAATCATTGTTTTAACAGGAGACAGTCTGACGCCTGATATGGTGGAAGCCATTGCAGCCGGACGCCAAAAGGTTTCCGTGGAGGAAACTTTGTGGAAAAAATTAGAGGAGGCCAGGAGCCTTGTCTTTGAACTTTCAGGCCGGGGAATCCCCATCTATGGATGCAACACCGGGGTGGGCTGGAATAAAGATAAAAAAGTGACAAAAGAATTTATTACCGGATTTAACAACAGCATGCTTCACTCTCATGCAGTGGGTGTTGGACCTTACGCATCTGTGGAGGTGGTAAGGGCAGTAATGGCGGTGAGGCTCAACGGATTTTTGAATCTGTGTACCGGCATTTCGCCCGGGATCGTCAGGATGTACCAGGAATTTTTGAACCGGGAAATCCATCCTCTGATGCCCGTGAGGGGGTCTGTGGGACAGGCGGATATCGGCAATCTGTCACACATAGCGCTGGCAGTCACCGGTGAGGGGTGTGCGGAGTATCACGGAGAGATTCTGCCCGTGAGCAGGATCTTAAAGCAGGAGGGGCTGAAGCCGGCTGTTCCGGCAGAGAAAGACGGGCTTGCCATGATAAGTTCCAATGCTCTGAGTGCAGGCTGGGCCTGCCTTGTTCTTAGCAGAGCAGAAAAAATACTGACAACAGCGGATGTGATAAGCTGTATGTCTCTGGAAGGATTCGGAGGCAACACCTCACAGCTTAGGACAGAGGCAGCCAAAAAGAGAAAATATGAAGGACAGATAGAGACTGCAAAAGCCATGAATGGTTATCTGAAAGGCAGCTTTCTATACGAAGCCGACAGCAGCCGGCCGCTGCAGGACCCGCTCTGTTACCGGAGCACATCCCAGGTGCACGGGGCTGTGAGGGACGCGCTTTACTATGCGGAGAAAGAGCTGTCCATACAGATAAATTCATCAGATGATAATCCATGCCTATTGCAGGAGGAACGGGATATCACTCCCAGCGCAAACTTTGAACCGCTTGCGTGGGTGCTTCCCCTGGAGATGCTCTCCATAGCCTTCTCGCACATTTCAAAGGCATCTTGTCTGAGGAGTATTAAGCTGGCAAACCCGGCGTTTACCAGGCTTACCAGAAACTTGTCACCTCAGGAGAGTGTCATTGCGTTTTCTACGATCCAGAAAACGTTTACGGCTTTGGATGCGGAAATCCGCAGTCTTGCAAATCCTGTTTCCATGGACACGCTGCCCCTTGCAGGGGAGATTGAGGACAGAAGTACCAACGCGCCTTTGGTTGTTGGGAGACTGGAGAAAATACTGGATGATCTCTGTTACATTTTAGGTATTGAGCTAATGCTTGCAGGCCAGGCCATGGATCTGCGCAAAGGAAAAATACTGGGGGAAGTAACAGGCAGAGGACTTGCTGTTCTCAGAGAGAAAATACCGTTTTATGACAAGGACGACCGTGTCCTGACAGAGGATATAGAGGCTGTCTGTGAGATGATAAAAGAGGGAACATTTCTGCGAAAATTGAATGTTTAAAAGTACAAGAGGAGAAGAATCGGGAGGTAGAAAATGAAAGAACCGAAAGATAAGAAGGAGTCCGCCGGACAGGTGCGTAAAGGCGTGTTTATTCCTGCGTTTGCAGTGATGGCAGTGGTGGTAGCTGTGGGATTTATCAATAACGAGGGTCTGGCAAAAGGCGCGAAGGCTTTCTTCGGATTTTCCCTGGGAAAATTCGGATGGCTGTATCAGCTTGTAGCTGTTGTATCTGTGCTGGTCATCGCTATCGTCACATTCTCAAAATTGGGTGATATCCGTATTGGCGGAGCAAATGCAAAGCCCAAATATCCCTTTGGAACCTGGTTCGCCATGACGCTTACCGGCGGAATCGCTGTGGGCATCGTGAACTGGGGAATTAATGAACCCTTGATCTATTATGGAAATGTATACGGTGAGCTGGACAATCTGGGAATCCAGGCAGGAACCCAGGAGGCAGCCAGGTTTGCCCTGGGCAGGTGTTTTTATAACTGGACCTTTGTGCCTTATGCCATGTATGCGGTGTCAGGGCTGCTCATTGCCTATATGTACTTTAACAAGAAGGAAAAGCTCTCAGTCATTTCCACCCTGAAGCCGCTTTTGGGAAAAAAGGCAGAGCATCCGGCAGTCATGAATACGGTGGATACTCTCTGCTCTCTGGCGATCACCCTGGGAATGGCTTCCGGACTTGGAACAGGACTGGCCCTTATAATTTCAGGATTGAATGTGGTATATAAAATACCGAACAGCACTTTTATCTGGATATTGCTGGGAGGCATTGCCACATTGATCTTCACCAGTTCCTCCATTCTCGGTGTGGACAGGGGAATCCGCAGGCTGGCATCTTTGAACAGCAAGATTTTTTACGGACTTTTGATCTTCCTGTTCATTACTGGACCTATGGCTATTATCCTCAGCAATTCCGTTTCCGGTATGGGAGAGTGGCTGAACAATTTCTTTATCTGGGGTTTGGACTCCGGTGACGTGGGAGGAGAGGCACTGACCAGATGGTGGACCTTGGCTGACTGGTGTTCCTGGATCGCCTATGCACCTATTATGGGTATTTTCCTTGGGAAGATCGCTTATGGAAGAACTGTGCGGGAGTTTATGATCATCAACTGGGTGATGCCCTCTGTTTTCGGTATTGTATGGTTTTCCGTCTGGGGCGGAACCGGTCTTAACTGGCAGACCAATGGCGTAGTGGATATGGTTGGAGTGATCAAAGAGAGCGGAGCCACAGCAGGCGTATGGGCGTTCCTGCAGCATCTGCCCCTTGGCCTCGGAATTATCATAATACCTATTGTAATGATCACGCTTATGCTGTCCTTTTCCACAGCGGCGGATTCCATGACCAGTACCATCGCGTCTATCTGTACTAAAGGACAGAGTATGGAGGAAGAGCCCCCGAAATCCCAGAAGCTGATCTGGGGTATCCTGATTGGATCCATCTCCATTATCATGGGCGCAGTTGCAGGAGGTGTGCGGGGAATCGACGGGGTGAAACAGTTGGCCTCCGTGGGAGGATTCCTGGTATTATTTGTTTTTCTGCTGCAGTTGATCGCATTTATCAAGACATTCTTTGTGGATTTGAAAAAGGAAAAGAAAGATCCCACACTCTAAGGCGTGAGATACGGAACAGTAACAGTTTGAGAATAATTTGGAGGTGCTTATGGACTTATTATACATAAATGCAATGGATATAGAGAATCTGAATCTGACCAATGAGGAGATACTGGGAGCAGTGGAGAAAAGCCTGGAGGCTCAGGGCAACGGAAAGACCGTTATAGAGCCGCGGGTGCATCTGATCCCCAATCCGGAATATCACGGGCATTTTAATGTGCTGAGAGGATATATTGAGCCCATGGATGTGGCAGGCGTGAAGGTAGTGGGAGATTATGTCTATAATTATAAGCAGGATCTGCCCTCTGAGATGGCACTTTTGAATCTGTATGACCCGAAAACCGGAGCACCGAGAGCTGTGATCGATGCCACAGAGATCACCTCCATGCGGACAGGTGCCTTGACAGCCATCGGTGCAAAGTATCTGGCAAAGAAAGAAAATAAAATTTTAGGACATCTGGGATCCAGGGGAACAGCCTGGTGGAATGTGGTGCTTCTGGACTCCTTATATGATTTTGATGAGATCCGTGTGAACAGCAGAAGAAGAGAATCCATGGAAGATTTCGCCGGACGCCTCACAAAGAAGCTGGGAAAACCGGTGAAGGTGACTAAAAATAGTGAAGAGTGTCTGAAGGGTGCTGATATTATGGTGGAGGCCACACGCCTGATGGAGCCCACACCTCTGCTGAAAACAGAGTGGGTACAGCCGGGAAATTTTGTGGTACCTTACGGAACTGTCAGTGCTGTGGAGCTGTCTCTCACAGACGTGATGGACAAGATCGTGGTAGATGACTGGGGACAGTGCAAAGGCGGTATTCTCGGCAGTCTTCGCAGGCACGTGGAGACGGGGAAACTCAGCGCGGATACCCTCTACGGGGAGCTGGGGGAGATCGTTGCAGGCAGGAAACCGGGAAGAGAAAGAGAGGATGAGACCATACTTTTCTGGCACCGGGGTCTTTCCACAAATGACATTGCACTGGGACAGTTAGTATATGAAAAAGCTTTGGAAATGGGAATCGGAACAACACTGAAATACAGATAGGACACCCTCTTAAAATCGTCCTGCGGCCAAGAAAACAGACTGGCCGCAGGGCGGTTTTTTTAAGAAAAATGTATAGAAAAAAAGAAAGGTTGCAGACATGATAAAACATGGTATAATGAAATTGTTCAGCAGCTTTACAGTTGCAGCCATTTGGCTTTTGTATGCTGAACTTAAAATGTAGATTGATATAGGGAGAAGCGGGGCATAAAAGATGAAGATCAGAAAACATTTCATACTGACCGGGATGGTACAAGGGGTAGGGCTGAGATACAGAGCCCAGCATCTGGCCAGGTTATTGCAGTTGACCGGCTGGGTGAAAAATACCTGGGACGGCTGTGTGGAACTGGAGCTGCAGGGCAGAGAGGAAGAAATAGCCAGCTTTCTGGACCGTCTGTCCATGGGAAATTTTATAAGGATCGAAGGGGTAGAGGCAAAAGACGTTCCGGTGATAGAGGAGAATGGGTTTCATGTTAAGGGGTAGATCAGGTATGTTTTTAAAAGAGTACGCAGTAAAAGATTGACATTTGAAAAAAATGGGTCTAAGATATAGAAAAAATAAATTTTAGAAAAAAGGTTCTCAAAGGCGAAAACCCACCTTTGGGGACCTTTTTGCATGGAGGATGAATTATGATAAAAACAGAGACAGTGGAAAATATGTGCGGCGGCAAAGGCCATGTGATCATTAAGCACATTTTAGGAGAGAAAGAACTGAATGGAAAATGCGGACTGTACGCGGAAGTGATCATTGAACCGGGATGTTCCCTGGGATATCATGAGCACCACAGTGAGAGCGAGACCTATTATATTCTGTCCGGCCAGGGCGATTACGATGATAACGGGCAGGTACGCCCGATCAAAGCAGGGGATGTTACATTTACACCGGATGGTCACGGGCATGGACTGGTAAATACCGGGGATGTGGATCTGGTGTTTATGGCGCTGATCATTTTTGACTGATGCGCTGCGGTGGGGCGGGACGGATGTGTTTGCCGCACAGACTGCGTCCGGCAGACACCTGCCGCCTCTTTAGCCATAAAATTCCCATATAGTATAATCACTGTATTTTTCCTGACATTTTTCCCGCAGTGTATGCAGAAGCAGGATACTGTCCCCGGCTGTAAATATATTCTGGGTATTAGAGGCCGCCTGCCTGTCCGCACGGGCAGGCTCCTTCCTTTTTTGGCGCAGTTCGGAGGCCGGACAGTTGTAATATTTCTGACAGAGCTGATTCAGGTATCTGACATCAGAAAAACCGCTCTCAATACTTACGGTAAGCACTTTTTTATCCGTATTCTGGAGAAGACGGCAGGCATACTCAAAACGTTTCAGATTCAGATATTCCTGAAAGGACAGGTTTAACTCATCTCGAAATAGATGTGACAGATAGGTCAGGGAAAGATTCTCATGGTCTGCAATGTCCTTTAGCAGCAGCTTCTGTCGGAAATTTTTTTCTATGTAGTCTGTGATGCGGCTCATGCGCTCCTGCCGGTGTCTGCGGGCAGTCATCTCAGAATCGGTATATATCTTCTTGGGAACATAGGTGTGAAGGCCGTACAGGATCATATTCAGCAGGCTCATACATTTATATTCATAATTGGCAAACTGCCCGAAGTAGTTGTATGCCAGTTCAATGAGCAGACCCTTCATGATTTCGTAGCGTGTCTCATGCTGGGAGAAAAAAGGACGTACGCAGTTCTCCAGAAAACATGTATTTTCATCATGTTGAAAATAGGAGGTGACAAGCTGCCGGGACATCTGAATGGCCAGGATCAGGGCGCTGCCATCCAGTCCCCGTATTTCATGGAGATCCATGGGGTTCAGCAGATACAGGTCACCGCTGTGAAGTATGTGCGTATTTCCGTTTACTGTAAATTCCACATTTCCGTCAAGAACAAGCCCTATTTCCATCTCCCTGTGGGCGTGTGGAGCCCGGGAAAAAAGGCGTACCAGTATGGCGCTGAAGGCGTGGATCTGGGGGTGTGCGATCAATTCAAATTCTTTATCCATTTCCGTCACTGCTTTCTCATGATTTCTTATTTTCTATTCTAATGTCATTTCCAAAGACGGGCAACAACAATTCAAAAAAATCAAAAAAATAGCAAAATAATCGTTTGTAAATAGCAAATAAAACAAATCTATAACACCTATGAGCACCGACGATCCTTATAAAACAAGACCTACATCAAAGAAATAAGTAAGCGCAAGATAATCGCCGTATTTTCACAAATATGGAAATGCTCCGCAGAAGAAAAACGATTAAACTGAAGATAGTTTATAAAATGAATTTAAGTGTAAGAGGTACGGATTTCCCGTTCTACAGCGGGAGTAAAAAACGTGACAGTACAGAAAAGGGTGATCAAATGGGCAAAAAGGTGATCGTAGCAGGACATGCCTGTCTGGACATTACCCCTCTTTTTCCTCAGAACCAGCCGCCGGCGAAATTAGGAGATATTCTCTCGCCGGGAAAGCTGATCCAAATGGAGGGTGTTGACATCCATGCAGGCGGTGCGGTATCCAACACGGGTATGGCGATGAAAATGCTGGGGATGGATGTATGTCTCATGGCAAAGACAGGCAGGGATGAATTCGGAAAGATCATTTCCGATATCTATGCCGCGCAGGGAGCAGACTCCGGGATCATTGTGCAGGAAGGACAGAATACCTCCTATTCTGTTGTCCTTGCGCTCCCTGGAGTAGACAGGATATTTCTTCATGATCCGGGATGCAATCATACATTTTCCTTTGAAGATCTGCCGAAGGAAAAGCTCTTGGGGACAGACCTGTTTCACTTCGGCTATCCGCCGCTGATGAAGAAAATGTATGAAAATACAGGAAGTGAACTGGTTCGGATAATGAGATATCTGAAATCCCAAGGGACTGCCACCTCTTTGGATCTGGCTTTTGTGGACGGGGAGTCAGAGGCGGGAAAGGCGGACTGGAAGGAGATTTTAAGCCGGGTGCTGCCGTATGTGGATTTTTTCGTGCCCAGTATCGAGGAACTCTGCTTCATGCTGGACAGGGAGAGATATGAGGAGTGGAGGACCAGGACAGAGGGTGAGGATCTTTCCTTTTTCCTGGATGTTCAGAGAGATATCAGGCCTCTGGCGGATAAATGTATGGATTTGGGGACAAAGGTCCTTCTGCTGAAATGCGGTGCCCCCGGCCTGTATTACAGGACCACGCAAGCCAGCCGCCTGAGGGAATTGGAGGCATCCCTTGGAATCTCTGCGGAGGACTGGTCAGACAGAGATGGATTTGAGGCAAGCTATCGGCCTAAAAAAGTGCTGTCGGGTACAGGTGCAGGTGATACGACCATCGCGGCATTTCTGACGGCAATGCTGGAAGGGTATTCCTTTGAAATGTGTATCCGTCTGGCGGCTGCAGAAGGGGCATCATGTGTGGAGGCTTATGACGCGCTGGGCGGGATCCGTCCCCTTAAGGAACTGGCTTCTATGATTGAGAGCGGATGGGAAAAACAGGATTTTAAGAGATAAGGAGTTTGTAAAATGTTAGCGAATTTAAATGACGTATTACTCCCGGCCAGGCAGAATGGCTACGGGGTGGGATTGTTCAATACTGTGAATCTGGAACTGGCAAGAGGGGTGCTGCAGGCAGCGGAGGAACTCAGCTCCCCGGTTATCATCGGTACAGCGGAGATTCTGCTTCCCTACGGGCCGCTGGATGATCTGGCACCTCTGATCGTCTCCATGGCAGACAGGGCATCTGTCCCTGTGGTGGTACACTATGACCACGGACTTACCTTTGAGAAATGCATGGAGGCGTTGAAGTTTGGATTTACCTCTGTTATGTATGACTGTTCCACAGACAGCTATGAGGAAAATGTGAGAAAGGTCCGAGAACTCACAAGGATTGCCCACTGTTTCGGCGCAACTGTGGAGGCTGAACTAGGGCATGTGGGGGATAACGGGGAGGCAGCAGGAGAGAAAGGAATGGAAACGCCGGAAGCATACTATACAGACCCGGTCCAGGCAAAGGAGTTTATAGAAAAAACACATGCGGATGCCCTTGCCATTGCAGTGGGAACTGCCCACGGCGCTTACAAATTCAAACCCAAACTGGATTTTGAAAGGATCAGGACAATCGAGGGTATGGTGGATGTGCCTCTGGTGCTCCACGGAGGTTCCGGGCTGTCGGAGGAAGACTTTAAAAAGTCCATCGCCTGCGGCATCAGCAAGGTGAATATCTTCACAGATATTAATACAGCAGCGGCAAAAGCTGCGGAGCAGGCGCTGAAAGAGGGAAAAACCTGTATGACAGATATCATCCCCTATCAGGTGGAGGCAGCGGCGGAGGCGGCAAAGGCCAAGATGAGAATTTTCGGGTCGGTAAGCAGAAGCCGGGTATTCGGCATCCGATGATGTATGGAAGCGGACCGTCAGCCGCCAGTCTTTAAGCAGCGGAAAAAGCAGCGGATTTGATCTGCACATATACGGAAAGAGAGTAATGACGCAAACAGAAGAAATCAATGAATGGATGAATGAAGGTGCTGCTGTACAGGGATGGATGTCACAGTGCGGCAGCAATTTCTGTATATGTGGAGTGGGGAAGTTACTGGTGGATCTGTGATCGGTAACAGGAGTCTATATAAATATAAATAGGAAAAATAAAAATAAGAGAAAACATTTGGCGGACATGAAAATCTGACATAAAATAGAGATTGGGTGGACACCTACCGCAAACCGAAGGTCATTGGTTTGCGGCTTTTTTGTTGTATGGGAAGTTTTCCGGATTTTCTGTCCGATACAGCGTGTGTCCGAGAATTATTAATGGAGGAGAAAAGTATGTGGAACTATATCTGGCCTATCCTTTTAGTGATTGGCTCCAACACGGTTTATAACATCTGTGCCAAATCAACGCCGGCAGAGGCAAATGCCTTTGTATCCCTTTCTGTGACATATCTGGTAGGTACTCTTTTGTCCATAGGAATGTTTTATCTAACGTCTGCCGAGAGAGGTTATTTTGCAGAGTTAAGAAAATTGAACTGGGCTTCTGTTGTATTAGGAGCATCTGTCGTTGCTCTGGAATTTGGTTATATCGCCATATACAGAGCCGGCTGGAAGGTCAGCGTCGGTTCTCTGGTCGCTAATATCGGTCTTGCGGTTATTCTGATCGTGGTGGGTGTGGTCTTTTACAAAGAACTGATAAGCTTAAAACAAATCTGTGGAATCCTGCTGTGTCTGGGCGGCCTGCTTCTGCTCAACACATAGTTATAGTGGGTATGATTTCATTGGAAAATATTAGTTATTTCACTGTAGAATACATAACTTCCTTTTCCTACCCAGCATTCCTTCCCTGCGATCACCACAAGGGCATCCACCGGTGTGCTGATCTCATAACGCCACACATTCTCCGATTTTTTCCATCCTGAGCGTATGGTTCCATAACGTGTGTCCAGGGATATGGACAGCCATCCAAGTCTGCTGTCCGGAATCGGTGCGATCCTCACCTTCTCATATCCCGGGAATTCTGGAATCCTCTGGATTCCGGCAGCCACACTGTAGATCCAGTCAGCCACAGCGCCATAAGCATAATGATTGTAAGAATTCATATCTGCGCTCCAGAAGTTTCCGTCAGGCATAATGCCGTCCCAGTGCTCCCAGATAGTGGTTGCGCCTTTTGTGACCGGATACAGCCATGATGGATATTCTTCTCTTAACAGAAGACTGTATGCCAGCTCTGCATATCCGTGATCGCTCAGCGTATGCAGGATATATGGAGTGCCCACAAAACCGGTTTGGAGCTGTACGCCGCATTGTTTTACCATAGCTGCAAGCTGGTCAGCCGCGGCCTGGCAGTCCGGGGCAAGCTGGAAATGGGCAGCCAGGATGCACTCTGTCTGTGTCCTGTATTCAGGATAAGCGATGCGGAAAGCAGTCACGATCCTGGTATACAGGTCTTCATAGGCTGTCACATTTTCACCCAATACTTTACCCGCTTTGATCACCAGTGAAGTGGAATAGGCATAGAAGGCAGAGGCGATAAAGTCCTCCCGTGTGGACCCTTTATAGCTTCCGGATGGAGCATCCAGGCCAAGCCAGTCCCCATAATGAGTCCCTCCGGTCCACAGATATTCTGTTGTGGTATGGGTGGAAATATAGGAGATCCACTTCTTCATGAGGTTGAACTGGGAGGATAACAGCTCCTTGTTTCCATAGGCCAGATAGAGTTCCCACGGGCAGATGGCAGCCGCATCGCCCCAGGCAGAACTGGCAGGCTCCTGGGAAAGCAGGTCAGGGATCACATGGCCGACTCTTCCGTCTTCTCCTTGGTCTGCGGCCATATCCGCAAGCCATTTTGTATAGAATTTTTCCGTGTCATAATTCATGCAGGCTGTGCGGATGAATACCTGGGCGTCCCCTGTCCATCCAAGACGTTCATCCCTTTGGGGACAGTCTGTGGGTACGTCCACAAAGTTTCCCTTCTGTCCCCAGATAACATTGTCAAAGAGCTGGTTCAGCAGGGGATTAGAGCAGTTAAAATATCCGGTCCGCTGCATGGCAGAGTGTATCACAACTGCTGTGAAATTTTCTGGTTTTGCGGCAGCCGGGCCTCCGGGAAAACGGTCGATCCGTATATAGCGGAAACCAAAGAAAGTGAGTTTGGGCTTGTAGGACTGCTGACCGTCACGGCAGATATACAGGTATTGGGCTTTTGCAGTCCTGTAATTTTCTGTATAAAAACATCCCTCTTTGTCCAGAACTTCCGCATGGGAAAGCTCCACCTTTTCTCCGGCTCTGGCTGTGAGATGGATTTCCACATAACCTGTGACATTCTGGCCGAAGTCTGCCACAGTCTCTCCTTTTGGTGTGGTAAAGATACGTATAGGCGCAAGTCTTTCCTGCTCCCGGATCTCTTCGCCCTGCTGGGGGATTAAGGTGTGTGTCGGACCTTCAAATTCACATACAGGCCCGGCAGAGTTTTGTGCCTGTTCATCTCCGGTTATAGATGTGCTTTCGCATTCCAGTGAAGCGTCATAGATTTCTCCGTCGTATATCTCCGAAAAGAGGATGGGACTCTCCGAAAAAGTCCAGGACTCATCTGTTGCGGTATACACAGCGGAATCATCCTCGCAGATGATCTCCAACTGTGCGAGAAGCCCTGCGGGACTTTTTTTCAGTGCCTCCTGGACATCGGATTTACTCCAGCCGGGCATGGGGCTGCGGTACCAGCCTTTCCCCACAGTGACGGAAATATGGTTTTCTTTTTTCAGAAGATTTGTAATGTCATAGACCTGATATTGGAGCCGTTTTTGATAAGAAGTCCAGCCCGGGGCCAGAATAAATTCCCCCACGCGGGTTTTGTTGAGCACGGCTTCGTATGTGCCAAGGGCTGTTATAAAAAGTCTTGCAGACTTTACCGGTTTTTCTAGATAGAAATCTTTTTGGAACAGGGGGCAGATATTGCCTGTATCCGTCTGTGGTCTTATCCATTTTGCATGCCATTCCATATGAGAAATACCTCCGTTTTTCTTTTCTTGACTTTCATGATACCAGAGAATAAAATTGAAAGAAACACCTGTATTTTACTAAAATAGGGGGTGAATTTGCGTTTATGGATAAGGCAGTAACCATCCATATCAGAGAGGTATCAAAAGAAAGCCGGGAGAGGCTGGTAATGATGCCGTACCGGCAGACCGATATGGAAAGCCACAACCATGATTTCTTTGAATTGGTTTATGTAGTAAAGGGGAGAGCTGTGCATACACTGAATTCCCGGGAGGGAGTTCTGAAAGAAGGGGATTATTTTATCATAGACTATGGCAGTGTGCACAGCTATTCAAAAAGTGAGGATTTTACATTGATCAACTGTATCTTTCTGCCCGAAGTCATAGATGAGACCATGACGGGCTGCCGTTCTCTGGATGAACTTCTTCATGGCTGTCTGATACGATACTACACGTCCATACCGGGGGAGACACCGGGGAATCGTATTTTTCACGATGAGGATGGACGGATCAGGCAGCTGATCATGGGAATGCTGGAGGAATATGAGGAGAAGAAAGAGGGATATGCGGAGGTCTTTCGATGCAGGCTGATCGAACTTCTGATCCTGACTCTCAGAAAAGGCGTTCATGAGAAACCAAAGCATCCAAAGCACCGGGCGGTGCTTGACGTGCTCCAGTATGTTGACTGCAATTATCAGAATTATGTAAATTTGGGAATGTTCTGTCAGCAGTATCATTATACGTTGTCTTATATCAGCCGGATCTTCCGGCAGGAAACAGGGCTTTCCTTCCGGGAATATCTGCAGAAGGTAAGGATAGAGAAGAGCTGTCAATTGCTGGCCGGGAGTGATATGAGGATTGGAGAAATAGCTCAGGCGGTAGGATATGAGGATAAGAAGTTTTTTAACACTATTTTTAAGAAGATCGTGAAAATGACACCCCGGGAGTATAGGAATCTGTCTTCGGTGAAAGGAAAAGGTTCAGGTGCTGTAAACAGTGATGAACGGTTATAAGAGGGTGACTGAAAAATGACATAGTGATTGACAGGTAAAGATATGGCAGGTTATAATGAAAAACAGAAGAAAACGGGAGGTGTGTGTTTGTCTATTGTAGTAAGAAAATAAATCAAATGTATAATCTAATACAAAGAAGAGTTGTGGTTACAGATAACTCTTTTATTGTTGTACAGGTTTATTTTGCTTACAGGAAACGAAGCACACCAAAAGTAAAGTTCTTTTCATATATTTCCCGGGGGTTCCGGTACGTATTGGATCGTTAATTTCAGCAGCCTTGGATGCCAAGCTCAGCAGATATATTTTTCATTAGCTGCGGCACTGCCGTAAGGAGAATATATACTGTAGATTGTTTGCGCGCGCTGTAAAGGTTCATATTTAAACGTACTCTGGCATCTTGAGGCGCTTAAGTGGCTTGTTAAGTTCTTAGGAGGCTATAAAAAAGGCCATAGAGCCATAGATCGGAAGAAATATAATTTACATACTTACTCATGGTATTGTTTACGACATAATGTAAGCAAAATACCATGAGTTTTTTTGTGCGTAAAATTAAGTATAGAAATTGAAAGAGGCAGATGAATATGAACGTTATAGAAGTTAAAGACTTATCAAAAGTTTACAAAAGGTATAAAAAGCGTGAGGGATTAAAGGGCAGTCTGACAGGCCTGTTCCGGCGGGAATATGAAGAGAAAACAGCAGTCAGCCATATTGATCTATGTGTGGAAGAAGGGGAATTTGTAGGGCTGATAGGAAAAAATGGTGCAGGTGACCGTGTTATAATAAGACCAAGTTAGCAAGGAACCCAATGAAATCAAGGGTTTGCGGCTACTTTGGTCTTAATTTATTATACCACAATCGAACTGCTTTTTCATTAAAAATCCAGTGTCGTTTTCCAAAGAGTGGGATATTTTAAGGCTAGGGGTCGCAACCGGGTGGTTTGGGACCTGCTTATACTTAGTCCTATTCCAAATATCCTTTTCTTTTGCTTCGTCCGAAGTAAAAACTCTCTTTCGGGAGAACAGCGCTGTTAAAAATAAATGAATATAGAGGACTAAGTGAAGCAACTTTGTTAGCTGACCTTAGTCCTCTTATGCATTTTAGGAGGAAAAGGGTATGCAGATACTATTTATTGTGATTATTTTTTTGATAGTGTTGCCAATGGTCGTAAGTATTTCGTTGGCTGTGACAGCAAAGAAATCAGACGAAAGATTACGCACCATCTGTACTTCTCTTGAAAAGAAGGGCAGGTGAGCGTGATGCGAGAGTATACGACAGGAAATCGAATCGTAGATGCAAGTGCCGAAATCAGTATTATCGGCAACATTACACCACAAGCATGGTATAAGACGATTGTTAAAGAGACGGGAAAACCGCATTTGGCTGCAATCGTTATATTATCAGATATTGTCTATTGGTATCGTCCTACTGAATTGAGGGACGAAAGCACTGGACAGATCATTGCAATTCGTAAAAAATTTAAAGCTGATTTACTCCAGAGAAGTTATCAACAGATTGCGGAACAGTTTGGATTGAGTAAAAAAGAAGCTACTAATGCAATCATCTTTTTGGAGAAATTAGGCGTAATAAAAAGAGTATTCAGGACAATAAACTTGAATGGACTTGTTGTAAATAATGTACTGTATATTGAGTTGATTGTTGAGAAATTGAAAGAATTAACGTATCCGCACTGTTATGATGCCCCTATCCCTTCTATGGGAGACAGGGGGGAAGACATTGTAGAGGAAATCGTTGAAGGACAGTGCTTTACTGTGAATAATAGTGAGATGGCAGTCATTGGTGAGGGAGCTGTCTCCCCAAAAAGAGAGAGGGTATCACCCAAAAAAGAGATACCTGCCACGCCGCAAAATAGCAGGTGCCACTTTTCAGAAGGTACAGCACTATCTGGTAACAGGCAGACAAATACAGATATTAACACAGATATTTCAACGACAGATTATACCAATCCAGTCCAGTCCTATCAAAAAACGTTACAGGCATTTAGAGAAAAGATTGGATACGATGCGTTATGTATTGATCGTCCCTTTGATGTTGATCGTCTGGATGAAATTGTGGGAATTGCAGTTGACGTACTGACTTCAACGAAGGATACGATTCGTATTAACCAGGAAGAAAAACCAACAGCCATTGTTAAATCGGTGTTTTGGAAATTAGATATGTTTAGAATACAGTTTATTTTAAATAACCTGTCAGAGACGAAAACAAAAATCAGGAATATGCGTGCAGTGTTGCTAACCGCCTTATATAATGCGACATTCACATTAAGTAATTCCGTTATGAATCAAGTGGTGATGAATGGTGACATCTCCCCTCAATATGCATGAGCAAAGGGGGTGATGAGCAGTTACTAGGGTTAGACAATTACGCATAGAGAAGAATTTGACACAGTGGGAATTGGCGGACAAGCTGGATATCAGTCTCCGCACATATCAGAGAATTGAATACGGGCAACAAAAGCCGTCCTACAAAGTCATTTTAGTCTTGCAAAAGATATTTAACGAGAATATTGAATCTATCCTGCAGGAATTATAACTGCCAAATAAGAAGTGGAGGAAAATATGTTTGATATTAACAAGCTGGAGGTAATGGACATAGTATTTGCCGATGAAGCACATGAGCGTTTCTTTTATGAAAAGGTGCGGGAACTTCCAAATTCACGCAGGGACAGTGAAGAAATTGCTATGATATATACTCTTGGTATCTGTGACAAGACAAGGGCAGCTTTTTCAAATATTGTGGATCAAAGAACTTTTCAGGTGAATCCGTTGGTTTTATTCGCTGGGTGGCAGACATCTGCTTCTGTGAAGGTAACACGGCTGGCGATTAACCTCGATACTGGATTTTCGCAGGAAGTAAAACGGGACGATTCAATAGAAGGATATCATATAGGGGAAGACAGTTCAGATTATGCTGTTGAAGAAATCTTTGATTGCCCATATGCAAAATATTTTCTGGAAGCCGTTAAACTGCGTTATGACATATAGAGGAGGTAGAAACGATGAAAATGTATAAGATTGACCAAATCATGGAGTTATTACAGTTAGGAAAAGAATCAGAAGATTGCTATGTGGGTTTTGAGAATAATGACAAGGGAAATCTTGTTATTATATTAAAGCAACATGAACCAGATTGGGAAGATGATGAGGGTTTCGGAGAAGCGGTTGAAGAAGTCGAACTTTTGGAACATTCTGGAGAATATTAAACATAAGGAGGAGACAGTCATTATGGATAGAGAAATACTTGGAATCGACCATGGTAACAGACAGATGAAAACGGCGAATACCGCATTTTTGTCTACAGTAACACAGAATAAGGTGAAGCCCAGTAATCTAAATCAGATTTTGGAGTTTAAAGGTAAGTATTACTCAATCGGTGGCAGTAGGGAAGATGTGGATACAAAAGTTGATAAAACAGTGGACGATGATTACTACATTCTCACATTGGCATCACTTGCCGCTGAATTGAAAGCCAGAGGAAAGAATCAGGCGGCGGTCAGGCTGGCTACAGGATTACCACCGAGGTGGTATGAATCGCAAATGAAAGCATTCAGGAAATACTTGGGCAGGGAAAGGGAGTTATCTTTTCGTTATCAGGGAGAAGGGTTCAATGTCTTTCTGGAAGGCGTGAGCGTATATATGCAGGGGTTTGCAGCAATCACAGATATATTGGCAGAGACACAGGGAAAATCCTGCCTTCTGGTAGATATAGGAGGAGGAACCGTTGATGGAGTTCCAATAGAAAATATGCGACCCAGTGGAGCACAGCCTATTATAGATAATAATGGTACAATAAAGTGTATATCCAATGTAAATGAGGCATTAATGGCTGAGTTTGGGGAAAAAGCCAAACCATATATCATTGAAACGATAATGCGGACAGGTACATATGCGGGTGACGAAGCCTATCTTCGTGTAATCCGAAAGGCATTGAACCAATATACGGAATACATCTATAGCTTGATAAAAAAGCACGGATACAATCTGCATTTGGAAAAAATAATCTTTATGGGTGGAGGAGCCGCAATCATGCAGAATTTTGGTGATAACGAGGGTAAGGACGTAATCTGTATTCCGGATATACATGCAAATGCAAGAGGATATGAAGAAACTTTAAAGAGCATATGGAAGGCCAGGCAGAATATGGCCGGTTAAGGAGGCCATAAATGGACGATAAATATGTTACAACGCTTCGGCTTTATAAAAATAACCCGGTACATTTCCAGGCACTTACCTGTCTGGAAGAGTACAACCGGGAGCTGTTTACTTCTCAAAATGACTATATTGCCGAGGCGGTAATCTATTATTCAGAGTATCTGAAGCAGAAGGCTGAATATGAGAAATTGGAAAGTATCCTCTCAAACATAAGAGAGCAAGAGGAATACTTCCGTGAACTGACAAAACGTGCATTGGAAGACGTACTGAGATCAGTGCAGACGACTACTATTCCTGCAGTTACTGGAAGTGACACGAAAGCAAAAGAGGAACAGGAACCCCAAAGTGAGAGTGAACGATCAGCGGAGACGGCGAACCAGGCGACAGAAAAGGATTTTAATCTGCTTAATTTCTATAGTTCATTCACTGGATTTGAAGACGAAGGAGAAGATTGAATATGACCATATTATGTGCTATGATAAAATTTATAGGAAAATTATTACTTGGAATTGCGTATGCAATATTAAAAGTTGTATCATTTAGTGTCAAAGTGATAGGCTGTATGTTTTTATTTGTATTTCATATTTTCATGCTTTTAGTAGACATGGGAACCCCTTCCTAATAAGTCAAGGAGAGTACAATTATGGCTATTTGTAAAATTTGTGGCGGAGAAATGCTGGAACATGTGGGTTGTAAAATAGGGATATGCAATTGTAATGGAAAGAGTTACCCGCGTATCATTTTTGGTGCAGAGAAAAGGTTTGAGGATGTATTTGGCGAAGATGATATCTGCCCAGATTGTTTTGCGCCATTTGGGAGTTTTCACCATTTGGGCTGTGATATAGAGGAATGTCCGGTATGTGGAGAAGCAATTTATGGTGATTGCGAATGCCAGTTGATTCTTCCCGATTTAGCGGATATGGAAGAAATGTTAAAGTAATAGTGAATAATGAGTATCACTGTGGTAGGCTGATTCGTCAGCCTGCTTTTTTTTGCGCTTTTCTTGGTACTTATAATGAAAAATAAATGAAGCGGGGTAGTGTAAAGAACATGTCTGGATGCTTTACCAGGAGATTGTAGGGCGGTACTACACTCCGCAATAAAGGGAACCATTTCCAAAGATTAATAAGTTGACCAACCAATTGAAAAGAAGAGGAGGAATAGGAAGCGAATATAAGAGTTTTTACAAAAAAGTAAGAGGTAACGAAGGAGACAAATGCAAATACAGTGTACGACTGGATACGTATGGATGTGGCTGTCAGCACGATTGTGATTATTGTTATGCACGGTCACTTCTGTCTTTTCGTGGATTTTGGAACCCATCAGCGCCGAGCATCGCAGATATTGATAAGATTAAGAGGAAGATTCGGAAGATACCTCCGGGAACCATCCTGCGCATGGGTGGAATGACAGACTGCTTTCAGCCTTTTGAAGCGGAACATCATGTGACTTATGAGACAATCTGTGAAATGAACCGGTGTGGTGTTGGATATCTGATTGTAACAAAATCCCATTTGATCGCACAGCCCGAATATCTGGAAATTTTGGACAAGGATCTGGCCCATATACAAATCACGGTCACGACTTTAGATGATAACAAGGCTTTGACCTATGAAAAAGCAAGTATCCCATCAAAAAGAGTAGAGGCAATAAAAAAATTGCAATCTGCGGGATATGATGTGTCAATCCGGTTAAGCCCCTTGATTGAGGATTTCATGGACTTTGACAGCCTAAATTCATTAGGGATCAATCGCTGTGTTGTGGAATTTTTGCGTGTCAATAGCTGGATCAAGAGCTGGCTGCACGATGTTGATTTCAGTGGGTACAGGTTAAAACAAGGAGGATACTGCCACTTACCACTGGAAAAAAAGATGGAAATCATCAAGAAGATCAGGATACCGGAGATAACAGTTTGCGAAGATGTAACAGAACATTATGAGTATTGGAGAGATAACTTCAATCCAAATAAGGATGATTGCTGTAATCTGCGATTACATAACGGATGATGAAATAAAGAAGTGGAAATGAAAGTTCCTTTAAATATATGCTGACAGGCAGGAAGGGCGTGAAGATGAACCGGATTCGTGACGAACCTAAATCGTAAGGGAAATGACTTGAGTGGGTTACTGAACTTTAGCAGAAAAGAGGAAACCGTTGGATAAAAAAAGTTTTGAGTATGGTGGATATCATTTTTATCCATTAAGGACATTTGAGGATAAAGATGGCGATTTTATGGAACGCGCATGCAAACTGCGGGATGACCGGGAACTAGGGATGACATCCACTGATGAACCATGGAGAAAATATGCATATGATTATGAAGCTTTTTATAAAGCTGCCGGCGGCAAGAAATATGATATTTTTCTATGTGAAGAAAACCGCAGGCAGTACGTACCGTGTGGTCATGGCTTGCAGGAATTTGTTAATGCCCCGATCAAGAGTAAAAATAACAGGGCAGTCCGCTGAGAGTATGATGGCGCGGGTATTAAGAAAAACACATGGAATGGGCTGATCTTCAGTCCGTTTTTATTTTTGAAAATCAATTAAATTAGAAAACCAGTAGGAGGTATGTAAATGAAAACAAAGATGAGAAACTATCTGATCGCTAAGGTAATGAAGGTAAAAGCGGCTATTAACAACAATAAGGCGGAGGGGTTCGTTGATACGGCCATCAAAATTTTAATGGCTGTTGTGATTGGAGCGCTGCTTCTGGCAGGGCTGTATGCACTGTTTGGTGATACAGTGCTGCCAACATTAACACGGCGTATTACTGAAATGTTTAACTATGCTGGATAGAAAGGCAGTTCAAACAATTGTATTTTTGCTGTTGCTTTTGCTGGCATCTGTCACGGACTTAAAGAAGAGAATCGTGCCGGATCTGTTATGTATGCTAATTGCATTAACCGCCGCTATTTCTTTTCGTCCAGAACAGTTATGGGGGATTTTCAGCGCACTCCCATTTCTTCTTGCAGCAGTTTTTTGCGGAGGAATGGGGGGCGGTGATATCAAACTGATGGCAGCCGCAGGACTTGTCCTGGGACTTCCAGCAGGGATTTTTGCAACTATTTTGGGATTATTACTGGTACTTGCTTATTCTGTGTTTTTGAAAATATGTAAGAAAACCCAGGTTATCGCAGTGCCGTTAGTACCCTTTTTATCGGCTGGGTGTGCAGCGGGGTATTTGATTGGATAGGAGGATGGAATGAAAAGAAAAGCATTTTATTGTATTTGTGTAGCGGCTCCAATTACCTTTGTGGGTGCTGTCCTGGCATTTTACAGATGCCGGAGGAAAAAGAGATACTTAGTGAGGTAATCACGGCGGCAGGTATTCCCTGCCGCATTTAAAACGATAATTTTGATTTGATTGAAAGGAATGGATAATAAGTATGAAAATATTAAAAAGCCGTACCGTGCTTGGAGTAATATGCATTGTGGTATCACTGCTCATTTGCTTCGGAGTTACCCCTTTATTTAATAAAGAGGTCAGTAAAAAGGTAGAAATCGTGCGGGTGGTAAAGGATATAAAAATCGGGGATAAAATCACTGGCGATATGGTCAGGACTGTTGAGGTGGGAAGTTTAAATCTGCCGTCTGAAGTCATGAAAAATAAAGAAAATGTCATTGGGAAATATGCATCTGCAGATATGGCTCCAGGCGATTATATCATTAATAGCAAGGTCGCAGACGAACCGGCTGCGGAGAATGCCTACTTATATAATTTATCAGGAGAGAAACAGGCAATATCCGTGTCGGTCAAATCTTTTGCAACGGGGTTATCCGGAAAACTCAAATCTGGTGATATTGTATCTGTGATTGCACCGGACTACCAGAAGCAAGGCGAAACAGTGATTCCTCCCGAACTCAAATATGTCGAAGTTATTGCTGTAACTGCAGGCAGTGGCTACGATGCCAATACAGGAGAAGAAGACCCGGAGGAAAAGGAACTGCCCAGTACGGTGACACTCTTGGCAACACCGGAACAGAGCAGGATACTCGCCATGATGGAGAAGGACGGGAACCTGCACATATCTCTTGTATACAGGGGAACAAAAGAAAATGCAGCAAAGTTTATTACAGAGCAGGAACATGCTTTGCAGGAACTTTACCCGCCGGAAACGGAGGCGGCGGAAGCGGAAACTGGACAGCCCGAGGAACAGATAGAAGGGAGTGCAGAATAAATGCTGAACTTTAAAATCAAAAAGCGCGCAAATCAGCCTGAGAGCGAGGAAGTGCATGAGGTGGGAAAACATCAGGCCCAGATACTGGCTGTCTGGGGTAGCCCTGGATGCGGAAAGACTACGGTTTCTGTGAAGATTGCAAAACACTTAGCGGAAAAGAAGAAAAATGTAATTCTTGTGCTGTCCGATATGACTTTACCCATGATGCCTTGTATCTGTCCAATGGACGAGTTAGAAAACATATAGTCCCTTGGCAATGTACTGGCAGCGCCACATGTTACAAAAGGGCTTATAGAAGAAAACTGTATTGTCCACAAAAAAATAAAGTATCTGGCAATGCTTGGCATGTTAAGAGGGGAAAATGAATACAGCTATGCCCCCTATGAAGCGGAACAGGCTTTGGAATTTCTTACAGGGCTGCGGGAATTGTCCTCATACATTATTATTGACTGTAGCAGTTATATATCTAACGATATTTTATCGGCAGTTTCTCTAATGGAAGCAGATGCTGTTCTGCAGATAGTAAATTGCGACCTTAAATCTATCAGTTACCTGGCAAGTCAGTTACCGTTACTTCAGGAACCAAAATGGAGAATAGAGAGGCATTTAAAAACGATCAACAACATAAAGGGGCAGGAAGCCATTAACCATATGGAACAGGTGCTTGGAAAAGTAAGTTTTCAGATTCCGTCTGCATCCGAAGTTACGGAACAGGGGATGGCTGGGAATTTGTTGATTGGTCTGGAGGGGAAAAAAAGCCGTGGTTTTAAAAATGAAATAGATAAGATTGTTAAGGAGGTATATGGATGTTAGGGGAAAGAAAGACGCGAGGAGTATTTAATGAGGGAAAAAATTCAGAGTGGGGTTCGCGGATGCAGGAACTTATGCCAACACAGGCAGCCCCAGTGGAGCCGGTTGCAAGAGAGCCGGTAGAAGTGGTGAGTAAGAGTGCAGATGACCTCTTTTTTGCAGCCGTGGAGGGGAAAGATTTTGCAACGGTGCTACAGGAGGTACAGGAACACATTGCCAGCCGTTACAGCTCCCTTTTGACTGATGGAAATAATGATGATGTAAAAAGGCAGATGAAGCGTTACATTACTAAATATGTTCAGGAAAACCGGGTTGCAGTTCAGGGAATGTCAAATCAGGAACTTGTTGACAACCTATACACGGAAATGGCGGAGTTTTCTTTTCTAACAAAGTACATTTTTGGAGAGGGAGTGGAAGAAATAGACATTAATAGCTGGAAGGATATTGAGATCCAGTACAGCGGTGGTGGGACTGAAAAGTTGGAAGAACATTTTGACAGCCCTTCTCATGCTATTAATGTGATCCGCAGGATGCTCCATGTTTCAGGAACTATCCTTGATGATGCAAGTCCTGTGGTGACTGGAACACTGGCTAAAAATATCCGTATAGCGGTGTTAAAAACTCCAGTTGTAGATGAAGAGGTAGGTCTTGCCGCTTCAATCCGAATCGTAAATCCCCAGAGTATGAAAAAGGAGGATTTTATTTCTGGTGGAACTGCCACGGGAGAGATGTTAGACTTTTTGAGTGAATGTATTCGGTATGGAATTTCGGTGTGTGTTGCAGGTGCTACAAGTTCCGGAAAAACAACGGTGGCCGGCTGGTTGCTTACTACAATCCCTGACCGGAAAAGAATTTTTACTATTGAAAATGGTAGCCGTGAACTTGATCTAATAAGGGAGGAAAGTGGAAAAGTGTTAAATTCCGTTGTCCACACTCTTACAAGAGACAGTGAGAATGACCGGCAGCGAATTGACCAGATTGCCCTTTTGGATATTGCGCTTCGATTTAATCCTGATATTCTGGTGGTCGGAGAAATGAGAGGGGCGGAAGCAAACGCCGCCCAGGAAGCTGCAAGAACTGGTGTGGCGGTGGTTACAACCATCCATTCCAATTCGTGTGAGGCTACATACCGCCGTATGGTGTCCTTGTGTAAGCGTGCCGTGGATATGTCGGACGAGACATTGATGGGATATGTGACCGAAGCATACCCTATCATAGTCTTTTGTAAGCAGTTGGAAAACCGGCAGAGGGTAATCATGGAGATTATGGAATGCGAGATAAAGCCTGACGGTACACGGAGATATCGTCCACTGTATCAGTACGAGATCATGGAGAACCAGTTGGAAGGAGATTATTTTGTGGTTAATGGGAAACACAGGGTAATGAATTCCATTTCGGATGGGCTTTATAAGCGTTTGCTGGAGAATGGGATGCCAATGGAGACACTTAACCGGTTCCGTTCAAAGGGAGAGGGAGGAGAGGAATCTTGACAAGTATACAGCTTCTTGCATGCCTTGGTATGATAGTGGGTGGATTTCTTCTTTTGGGGATTCGACCAATAGAATTTACAGATGGACTGTTCGGCTTTCTGGCAAAAGAACCTGAGAATATTCGGAATGAAATCCATACAGTAACAAAAAGGAAAAAAGCAAGATTTCTGAAAAAGGCAATCATTGAGGCACAGCAGGTACTTAAAATGACGGGTAGGGAAAAGCAATTTTCGGTTATTTGTGCTGCCGCCCTGGTGTTGTTTGCTGTGGGGGCCTCGGTTGCCATCATGATTGGAAATTTTTTTCTGGCTCCGGTGATGGCTGTTGGATTTATGTTCTTCCCTTTTTGGTATGTAATTCTGTCAGCCAGTAATTACAAAAAAAATGTAGCCGCAGAGCTGGAGACAGCATTAAGCGTTATTACGACGGGCTATCTGCGGACGGAGGACATTCTAACTGCGATAGAGGAAAATATTCAGTATTTGAATCCGCCAGTCCAGAGGGTATTCCAGGATTTTATTGTGCGGATCAACTTAGTAAATCCGGATGTTCATGAAGCACTAAAGGAGTTGAGGGAGAAAATTGATAATGATGTATTCCGCGAATGGTGCGATGCCCTGTGTGATTGTCAGTATGATCGGAGTTTGAAGACAACATTGACACCAATCGTAACAAAATTAAGCGATATCCGTATCGTCAATGCTGAACTGGAATATTTGATTGTGGAGCCGAGGAAAGAATTTATCACGATGGCAATCTTTGTGATTGGTAATATCCCGCTGCTTTATTTTCTCAACAAGAGCTGGTATGACACTTTGATGCACACACCAATGGGACAGGTGATACTTGCCATTACTGCGGCAATCATCTTTGTCTCTACTGCGGTCGTTGTCAGGCTGACAAAACCGATAGAATACAGGAGGTAGGGAGATGTCAGTGTTATTACTGTTATTATTTGGAGGATTTCTCTTTCTGGGAATGTTCTTCCTGGCAGCGGATTTGTTAAAAATGCCATATATGAAGACAGAAAAGGCATTACTGGACAGGGGAAGAAATAGTAAAAAAGGGTCGGCGGCGTTAGATACGTTTTTACTGCAAGGAGCCATGAGATTGTCTCATGTAATCCGAATGGACGAATATCGGAAAAGCCGAATGAAAAATGTGCTGAAAGCAACAGGGATTAAAATGACACCGGAAGTATATCAGGCGTATGCACTTACAAAAGCTGGTTTACTGATGGCTGGCATTATTCCGTGTTTGTTGCTTTTTCCGCTCCTAACACCTGTTATTGTGTTTCTTGCAGTCATGGTTTACTTTAAGGAAATTCAGCGCGCAGACGAGATGTTAAAGACGAAAAGAAAGTCAATTGAAGACGAACTGCCACGTTTTGTTGCTAATCTTGAACAGGAGCTGCAGAATAACCGTGATGTGCTTTCAATGGTAGAGAATTTTAGAAAAAATGCCGGTGCGGAATTTGGGGAGGAGCTTGGTGTACTTGTGGCAGACATGAGATCCTCCAGTTATGAGGCGGCACTTACTCGATTTGAAGCACGGTTAAACTCTCCAATGTTGTCTGATGTTGTCAGAGGACTGATTGGGGTTTTGCGTGGAGATAACAGCGTGGTATATTTCCAGATGCTTGCTCATGATTTTAAACAGCTTGAATTACAGAAATTAAAAAGTGAGGCCCAGAAAATACCGCCTAAAATCAGGGTTTTTTCGTTTCTCATGCTGATGTGCTTCTTATTGACTTACCTTGCGATTATCGTGTTTGAAATCATTAAGTCATTAGGAGGTATGTTCTAGCTCCAAATGAAAGGAGGTCAAGGAACTTGAAAAAAATATTAAAAACTAATCGTGGAGAGGGATATATAGACATATGCGTACTGGTATTGTGTGCCATGCTGGTGATTGCATTGGCAGTCAGCGTATTTCCGGTTTTTTTGGCTAAGAATCAGTTAGATACATTTGCTGTGGAATTGTGCCGTGAGGCTGAAATGAGTGGCAGAGTCGGAACTGAGACCACTAGGCGGGAACAGGTATTACGAGAAAGGACCGGACTAAATCCTAAAGTTGAGTGGTCAAAAAAGGGTAATATCCAACTAAATCAGGAGATTACTGTAAAATTGACATTGCAGCGGGACCTTGGGTTATTTGGGAATTTTGGTTCCTTTCCAATTACCTTAAGGGCTAGTGCTACAGGAAAGAGTGAGGTATATCATAAATGAAGCGCCTGATTTGCTGTTTAAAAGATAGGCGTGGTTCCTCTTTCCCATTTGTGATTGCGGTTACATTGGTATTGATGTTAATAATGTGCGGATTTTTGGAGTTTTATCGGCTAAAGATCATAGCCAATGGCGTAAGGGACGCGGCACAGGAGGCTATCATGATAACTGTAAATGATAATTATGCAAACGTTTATCACGGTGTCAGGGAAGGATACAGTGGAGGATATCAGCCCAATAATGGAGGTTTTAAGTATAGTGTAGATAAAGGAAATGTGCTGTCAAAAATGGATAAAATCCTTGGAACAAAAGTTGAATCCGGGCGGCATGTAAAATATACAGGTGGGGTTCTGGAATATAGCATATCGGATTTAAGTGTTACTGCACGTAATGCGCCGCTCGCCCCTGGAACACCGGAAAATGAACAGAGATTTGAAATTGATGCAATCGTAACATTAAAAGTACCGGTCCAGTTTGCGGGAAAACGTCTACCTGAAATGAAAATCAGGCTAAAAGTGCAGGCTGGATATATAGAAGTGTTTTAGAATTCAATAGACAGAATTGGAAAAATGTAGTATGTTTGATGCGACAGAATGTGAACCAGGAAGGAGAACTATATGAATGATAAAGTGAAAAAAGGTATGATTATTGCGGGTTGCGTGGTGTGTTGTGTTATTCTTGCAGTGATGATTGCAAGTAATTTCAGAAAGCCAGCAAAAACAAAGGATAAATTAGCAGAGAGCCAGTCTACAGAAATAGAAGTGAAACCGGAAATCAAAAAGTCCGAATTAGACAAGAAGTCAAAAGAGACTGAAAGTAAAGAAGAGGAATCGAAGAAAGAACCGGAGACTACGGAGGAGCAGAAAGAATCAGAGGAGGAAAAAGAGGGAAATAAGGACAACGGGCAGCCTGTACAGAATATTCAGCCCAGAGTGACTAAACCGGAAGAACCAGATCCAGAAGTATTAAAAAATCCTAATCAGAAACCAGATGGGGAGAGCGTGCAGGGCACGCCGGTTCCGGAAAACCATGATGAAGTAAAACAGCCGGAGACAGACACGGTTCCTGGAGCCGCACCAGAAGGTGAGTCACAGGAAGGAAAAATATATGCCCCAGGCTTTGGATGGATTGATGACATTGGGGAAGGGGAAGGCATTGAAGACAGTAACATTTATGAAAACGGTAATAAAATTGGGATAATGGATTAATTATCAATAGGTTGGTTAAATAGATGCATGACAGAAAGGCTATGAATTGTAGCGCCCTCCTGCTAAGCATAGAGAGAAATCAAAGATATAAATTTTATCGTTCGGCACAGCTATTTATGGCTGTGCTTTTTCATTGGAAAGGAGAACATTTGGGAATTTGAAAAGCAGAATAAGTTGGCTGACAAGGATTGTACTGTTCAGCCTGTGTTTTTTGATCATGTCGGTTCCAGCGTATGCGGCAGGGGAAGGTAATGTGGACGGCGGAGGCGGCAGCATGGGACAAGGTTCTTCGCAAAATTTTTGGTCCCCAGGTGATGAAGGGGTACGTGTATCGGTGATAAGTACAAGTGACCATAAAGTAGTAGGCACGCCTATTGACCTTACCAATAAAAGCCCATCTGATATTAGGCTTCATTTTGGAAAGGTGAGCAAGATGTCTTATACATCAGGTCATGGAATTGGTATATCCGGTTCAAGATACCAGTACATAAGACCAGCACAGAGACTTCCTATAATTATAAGTTCACAAAGTCTGGGACCATCAAGTATTGCGGAAATAAAGCGGTACTTTACGGACGAGCAGACGATACGTGGGATAGCAGGTTATATGGGAATAGATTTTGATATACTTATCAGCGGCGAGTACAGAATTATGATAGAGCCGATTGCGTATGTGACATTGCAGGGAGTAAGAGTTGCTATGACAGCAACGGAAGCGGCTTTATATGATGAGGTTGCAGGCGGGGTGGTATATTCCTGGTTACGTTCAGTTACCTTTCAAAATCTGCCCCTTGCAATGTTTCTCGAAAAATCTGATTTAGGATATCCTGCGTGGAACGGTCCAACTACCGGATTGCGTTCACATCAGGAAATCAAAACTTCGTTGGGACTTGGAATCATACGTTTTAATGGGGAGTTGCCAGAACCATCACCGGAGGTTACGACTTTTGATTATGAATACCGCACTAACACGGAGGTTATCACCAGTATCCGCGTGAGTGGCGGTCAAAGTGATCCGGACCATAAGGTATCTGTGACATTTAAAATACAAGGGAGAAATTATAAGGTGGACAGCGTATATTATCCCGAGGGAGGAAGTCAGCTTGCCTGGGTTCGGTGGACAACACCATCTACAGAGCAGACTATGGAAATTCCAGTAACAGTAAGAGGTGGTGGCCGTACAGACAAAGGGACTATACGGGTTAAGATAGTAAACCTGGACAAGAATCCACCGCCGAATCCAGTTGCAGATGACCGTAATGACAGTTATGCGAGGCCGGCAGTTCCATCAAAGAGTCAGCAAACGTCCGCTGATTGGAGTATTTGGCGACCATACTGGTATTCTTACTGGGTATGGCATAGTGGTGACGATGATGATGATGGATACTGGTGTGATCATGGCTGGTGGAAGTTCAATATTGATAGATATCATGCAAGTTTGAACGCAACAATGCGCGTCCAGCCAGATGATAAATCCCCTACGGCCCATGGCAAAACATTAAAAAGCGGATACGGATTTAACGAATATGTGAACAGTTCTGTGAGCACGAATCAGTCCAGTGCCGTGACTGGAGCCCAAAATGCCGTGACGTATTTTCCGGAGTTTCAATACAAGAAATACTGGCGTTTATTGGAGCGGATGTCGGGTGGGTATCATTCCGAATTTGAGTTCAAAAAAAATCAATACAGTACATTTAAGCGGAGGACACATTTCACTCCGATATGGATGCCAGATGGCAAATATACACCCTATACATGGTTAATAGATGCCTGGACACCAGCAGGAATGTTATCACTAAACCTGACCGATAATCTGACAATCAGCGGTAATTTGTGGACGGACTGGCATATCGCACCACAGAGACTAGATTAAAAAATAAAGTAAAAATAAATAAACAGTTACCAAAGAGGGAGACGCAGAGATCTTCCTCTTTTTGTTATTAGGAAGGAATGAAGTGGCATGTACGATAAAAACAAAACTTTGGATACCCTGAAAAATGAAATCTTCTTGTCAAAAGACAACCTGTATCTAGCGGAGGAAGCGTTAAATTCTGATCAGATACCCTATGAAACGGTAAAGAAGATTATGGAGGTTGGAGGATATAGAAATAAAATAAATGCTTTGCGCAAAGCGTATTTGATGGGTGTAAATTTTGACAGCCTTATCGGTCTTGTACATGATTCAGACGGCCCGGAGGAAATCAGGTCAATAGCTGGGGCACTGGAACGGAAACTGGAAATCCAGAAAATTCAGATTGTGGCAGATGGTAAACACGATTACAGACAAATGGATTTAGTGTTTTATGGGTTTTATACTGGCAGAAGCATACAGGAAATGGAACTGGCAACAGATAACCGGTTTGATGAAGAGCAGATTGAAGAAATCCTGTCGGGTTTTCGCTATGGGCTTGCCTATGAACAGGTGGCATTTTATGCGAAAGAAGAATTTGACTGTTACCAGATGCGGACCATAAAAAGGGCATTTTTATACGATAATCTGACAGTCGAGGAAGCTGCAATTTTCGCCTTACCCAGTAATAACACAAAGAAAATGCGCCAGGAGATTAATGAGATAGTAGCGCAGCGTCGAAAAAAAGAAAAATAAATCTGTAATCGTGAGGAAGGATGAACAAATGGAGAAAGAAGCAATTGATTATGTCCTGCAGTTGGCAGAGGATGTAAACAGCCTTGTGATGGACCTTGGACCATTTGGGCTTACGGACGACGATGAAGTGATAAAAACACCGCAAAACCGGATACATGAGACGTATCTATGGCTGTCCGAATCAAAGGGCTGCAAAGAGTCGTCCGAGTATTTTAAGGAATTGCTTGCAATACTGGATAAGACGGATGCAGAGTATCAAAGAATCGCTGATATATGTGAAAGAATCCATAAGGTCCAGGAAATAAAGCCATGGAAAGAAAAAGTAACTGTTAGAAACAGTCCCAGCTGTCGCAGATGACCAGGACCTGGATATGTCCATGATATAGGACAGATTAAGGAAACAGAATCCCTTCAAGTAGAGAGGTTTCATAGATTCCTCTGGTAAAAATCTAAATAGAAATGCAAAAAGGAGGGATAAGAAGTTGTGGCCACGTAAAACGATAGTCTCTTCGGCGCTTATTGGATTTAGAGGCGAAGAGCATTGAACGGATTAAATTAGCAAGTGAAATGTCAAAGAGGTACTATGATGCCCCCATAATCTGTACTTACAGCGGGGGGAAGGATTCAGACGTACTTCTGGATTTATTTATCCGGTCAGGAGTTGAATTTGAGGCCCACAATTCTCACACAACGGTCGATGCTCCCGATACAGTATATTACATTCGGGAGAAATTTCGAGGTTTAAAAGAAAAGGGAATCCCATGTTATATCCATATGCCGCCACTAAGCATGTGGCAGTTGATTGTTAAAAAGAAGATGCCACCCACCAGGATGCAGCGCTACTGTTGTGAAATCCTAAAAGAGAACACAACGCCGGACAGACTGGTATCAACGGGTGTGCGCTGGGACGAAAGCACCAAACGGTCTAAAAGAGGACAGTTAGAAGCGGCTGCCCCAAAAGTCGAGAACAGGATCACTCTGATGAACGATAACGATGATAAGCGGCTGGTTATTGAACGGTGTGCAATCCGTGGCAGGGTAGTGTCCAACCCAATCATTGACTGGACACATAAGGACATCTGGGATTATATCCGTACCAACGATATGTCTTATAACCCGCTTTATGATATGGGTTATAAAAGAGTTGGTTGTGTAGGGTGCCCGATGGCTGGAAAAAACCGCTACAAAGAGTTTGCTGACTTCCCAAAGTACAAGGCAGCTTATATCCGGGCGTTTGATAAAATGCTGGTGGCAATTCATGCGGCGGGAAAACCTACTAAGTGGAAGAACGGAGAAGACGTGTTCAGGTGGTGGATGGAGGACAAAAATGTTGAAGGGCAGTTGTGCCTCGCAGATTTTATGGACATGGGACCAGACTAAAACAATAAATCAACAACAGGAGGTTTACGTTCCAACCGGAACAATTTTATATGAAAAAGTAAATGAAAGCAGTACCGATTGAGTTAAAGGCGGCAAATGAATATGTCGCGCAAAATCACAGGCACCACAGTCCCATATACCGGGATAAATTCCGTGTCGCATGTATCGAGCATGGCAGAATGTGTGGTGTGATACAGTGTGGAAGGCCGGTATCCAGGTATTTAGACGATGGAAAAACGCTGGAAGTAACACGCTGCTGCACAGACGGTACAGCCAACGCCTGCAGTTTCCTGTACGGGCGGGCAGCCCGGATCGCAAAAGAGATGGGGTATGAGCGAATCATCACTTATATCCTTATCTCTGAATCCGGCGCTTCCTTAAAAGCGGCGGGGTGGGAATGTGAGAAAGAGATTGCAGGAGGCGGTTCCTGGGATACACCTGCCAGGCGCAGACATACAACAGCACCGCAATGTAAAAAGCAAAGATGGATAAAAAAATTGGTGTAAAGAAGGTGAAGAGAGTCGAGAATCGGAATTATAGATGCTGACTTATTGGATAAGAACAGGCACCGCATGCCGAATCTGGCATGCATGAAGATCAGCGGATTCCATAAGCAGATGGGGAATCAGGTACATTTGCTGACGGAGTATTCAGGCTTCAATGAGTTTGACAAGGTATATCTGTCAAAGGTATTTACGGCTACGAGGTATCCGCCGGAAGTTTTAAAGATGGGGAATGTAGAATATGGAGGAACTGGGTTTTATTTAGACCAGGCTCCCGAGCTGCCCTACGAGATAGAACATGCCATGCCAGATTACAGCCTGTATGCGGATTGGCTTGAATGCAAGGGAGAAGAAGGAAAAAAGAGTAAGAAGTATAAGTATTACCGGGATTATTCTATTGGGTTTTTAACAAGGGGCTGCTTCAGGCAATGCCCCTTTTGTGTGAACAGAAATAAAACAGTATCCGTTCCTGCAAGCCCAGTGGACGAATTCTACAATCCACAGAAAAAGAAAATCTGTCTGCTGGATGATAATTTCCTGGCATGTGGGGAGTGGAGCGCATTATTGGGGTATCTACGGGAAACCGGACGTCCGGTCCAGTTCCGGCAAGGACTGGATATAAGGCTTATTACCAGGAAAAAAGCCAGGGAACTGGCATCTTGTAGATTGGATGGCGACTTATTATTTGCTTTTGACAATATCAAGGATAAAGAAATAGTCATAGAAAAGATGAAGATCATAAACCCAATATTCCAGGGTTCCAAAAGGATCAAGTTTTACGTATTGGTTGGGTTTGATGCGGGGTGGAAGATATGACCGGACTTTCTGGGAACGGGATATCTTACAGGTATTTGAGCGTATCCGGATTCTAATGGGGGTGCGTGCGTATCCATATATCATGCGGTATGAGAAATATCAGGAATCACCTTACCGGGGAATGTATGTAAACCTGTCCAGGTGGTGTAACCAGCCCCAGATGTATAAGCAGATGAGCTTCCGTGAATTTTGCCACTTGTCAAAAGAAGGGAGCGCCTGCAGAACGTATCTGGAGGAGTATGAAAGAGACTTTCCGGAAATCAGCAGTTACTTTGACATGAAATTTTAAACTCTGATTCAGGAGGTGGTGCTATGAAGTTTACAGATGAAGAATTAGGGATAGCCAGAAGCGTGGACCTGGTGTCTATTGCTGAAAGGCAGGGCTTCACGGTGAAGCGGGTAGGCAGTTACTATACATTGAAAGAACATGATTCTATAAGGATTAAAAATCGTAGGAGCTGGCTGCGTTTTTCCGTACCCGAGGGCCAGGACGGTCACAACGGGGATAACATTGAGTTTCTGAGACAATTTTGCTATATGGATTTTCGTGAGGCGGTTATCTATTTGTTGAACGAGGCCGGTTATCGGTATGAGGATAAAACATTTAAAGATGATACAAGCAGGAAAAACCACGAGAGAAGAAAGGAAGAGCAAAATAAAGAACCAGAAGGGAAAGGGGAGTTTGTGCTTCCCGAACCAAACGACAACTATCGTAGGTTATATGCCTATCTGTTAAAAACGCGCTGCCTGAGCAAAGAAGTAGTTGACTGGTTCGTTAAAAAAAAGCTGATTTATGAAACACGCAGATATCATAACGTGGTTTTTATTGGCAGGGATTCCTTTGGTACAGCACGGTTTGCCAGTATGAGGGGAACGGTAGATAATTATGGAAATCCATTTAAAGGGGACGTGGAGAACAACGATAAAACCTATGGTTTCAATGTAAGAAACAAGAAAAATAAAGAAGTCAAGGTATTTGAGGCAGCCATTGACCTGATGTCTTATATGGATTATAAGCGTGATGGGCAGTCAAACAAGTTGGCATTAGGGTCAACCTGGGACGGGGCATTGGACCGGTTCCTGCTGGAAAATCCACAGATTAAACGAATAAGCCTGTATCTTGATAATGATAAGGCAGGCCGGAAAGCAGCGGCACTTATACGCAAGAAATATATAGAGATGGGATATCACGTTAAAGTCCGGTTCCCGCCATATGGGAAAGATTGGAATGAATTTCTTGTTGCAGAAAGAAAAAAGGCAGTGATTCAATATTTGAACAGGAATAGCAATCTGGACCGGAAACAGGCAATCGGATAATTTCATAAAAGCAAGGAGATAGTATGGATTATTTTAATTTCAAAGAAGAGTTTCTCTATCAGTTCATTGACCTGATGGAGAAAAGCAAAACGTTAGGAGCGTTGAACTTGGTTATGGAAGGACTACCAGGTGAATCAATCACAATGACTTTCAAGGAGCATGATAGGTACTGCCCTATGGTCAGCATAGAGGAACTGTTTTTGAGAAGCCAGTATGAAATGCTGCCAGTCAGGATATTGGCTTCGGAGACACTGCAGGAATTTCAGACGGCGGAAACCGGAGGTATCCGATTGAAGATGGATACGGTCAAGAATTCATTGTTTGTAGAGTTCCATGCAGTGAATGCAAACAAATACCAGAAGAGGCTGGAAGAATTGGAGCTGCCGTATACCAGACTGGGAGATATGTGTATCTTTTATCGGTTTCGTGTGAAAGAGGAAAGTGAAAAACTTGTATACACCATGCCCGTAGATGAAGAGGACTTACAGCGGTGGGGAATGCATGTAGATCAACGGCATGCGTGCGTGTCAGACAATGCTATCTCCCAGTATAGTGTGCAGATTGAACCGGTTGCAGCCGTTATACGGGAAGGCTTGGAGGCAGGCTTTACGCTTGGGAGAGGAAAGATTACAAATGAACGCGCAAGTGCCTGGCGGTTGACAGGTCCGGGAGGCGCGGCAGGCATGCTTTATAGGAATATTCTGGATGAATTTGCGGAAATGGTCAACACGGATCTGTACCTGCTTCCAGTAACAGCAGAGGAAACCGCTATCTATGCCGCCGACCAGTATACACCTGCTGACCTTCAGATGCGTCTCGAAAGAAAAAAATCTTTAAAGGGATTTGTAAGCCATCCGTTGTCAGAGTCGGTTTTGTATTATAGCCTCAAGAGTAAAACCCTGACGGTGCACCAGTCTTCATTGGTGAAAAAAACCCTGGTCTAAGAGTCGATACGGGAGTCTACAGATGCAGGAAATGGTAAATAGACTAAGAGGAGAACCAAAATGCGTGAATATGATGAAAACCATGCATATGAGGAAGTCCGGGAGGATTTCATTAAAGAATATAAGGCACAGCTAGAACGCAGAGGAAATGGGGAGAAGTTGGAAATAGTGGCGGAAGGTACTCCTTTTGAATCCTTTACATACAAAGGGAATGGACCTTTATTATGTACCAGTATCTCTATGGAACTGGTGTACAGAAATTGCTATATTTTTGCCATTCGAGAGATTGATGAGGCCGTATCTACTATCTTGGAGATTCAGGATGAGGCAGAATGGATATCCCAGGAGCGGCTGGAACAACTGGAACATGTAATAGTGTTTCCGGTAAATCTATCACATTGCAGGGATAAGCTGGAAGAAAATGATATTGCATATTTTCCCTTCGAAGATATGGCGATCACTTATCAATTCTGCATTGAGGACAATGAGAGGTCGTATCGCAGGGATGTTACAAGGGAATGGCTGAATAAGCAGGGGATAAATGCAAAGGAACTCTTTGAAAAAGTAAGGTATAAAGACCTGGAGCAAATTTGGGGCGAAATTAAGACCGTAGAGCAGGTGGGAAAAAAATCAGAGGATTCACAGCAGGCTGCTTTGTATGGCGTCAATGGCTTTGGTGCTGCCCTTTATCCAAAAGTGATGGAGCAGGTAGTAAAAAAAATGGGCAGTGAAGTGCTGATTGTACCTGAAGAAACCTATACGGCTTATATTCAGACACCGGATATTATGAGTGCTGCAAAACTGCAAGAAGAATTACAGGAGGACAATCGTGTGAAACTGGTGACTGGCGATAGGCACCTTGTACTCTCTGGGAAGATATTTAAGTACGATACCGGCAGGAAAAACCTGGTCCCGGCAATGGAACATACCATTGAAAAGCATAGAGTGAAATGAAAACCGCTTTAAACGGGAGAAGCGCAGACGGCCAGAAGGGAAGGAGATAGATGTATTATTATAGTGAGAACGAAGCATATGACGAATTGCGAGAGGATTTTATTGATGAATTTCAAGACCAGCTACAAGAAAGAGACAGAGGGGAGGAACTGAAGCTGATAGCTGAAGGCACGCCATTTGAAGCCATTATGCTGAAAGGTGGAGGGGAGTTAGTTTGCCCCAGTATTCCGATGGAATTGGTGTATCTTAACTGCTATGTTGCTGAGAACAACGAGTTAGACGAGGCGGTCACGCAGATTCTGGGTATATTTGATGGGGATGAGTGGATACCGCGCGAACAATTAGAGCAGATAGAGCATGTACTTATATATCCTATGAATTTGGCAGAATATGAGGATAAACTGGTGGAGGGAAACATTGCATATATGCCATATCAGGATATGGCGGTCACTTTCCAATTCTGTATTGAAAGAGGGGAGAGATCGTACTGCGGAGATGTTACAAAAGAGCATTTGGAAAAATGGGGAATCGGTGTGGAGGAACTTTTTGAGAAAGTCAGATACAAGGATGCAAATGAAATAGGAGTGGGTATCGTAAATATGTACGATTCACTTACAAACAGATATGAAAATGATAAAACAATCCTTTTTAGACCGGCGGATGGTGTGCCATTGGAACTGAAGCAAGTCTACAATGTCTATGGTGTGAATGGCTTTGGTGCAATCTTCTATCCGAAAGTTATGGAACTGGTGCATGATAAATTAGGGGACGAGATGCTGATTATTCCCAATGATGCCTTTGGTGCTTATGTCCATGCGCAAAGTGTTGGGAATCTGTCAGACTTATATGAGAGCCTGACCAGTGAGAACATAATGAAAGAAGAAACAGGGGAAATACGCCATAAACTATCTGAGCGGGTTTTTAAATACGATCTGGAAAGCAGAAACCTGATTCATGCAGTTCCTCCGAAAATTGAGAAACAAAAATTGAGATAGGTAGGTGGGGTAGTGGATTGATGAACTTAATAAACTATGACCAATTTAAGGTTGCTTATCTACAAAAAATAGCAGAACTTTTAGACCAGCATGGTTATTCCATCAGACCGGTCGTGATAGGGGAAGGGTTATCGCTGGAAAAGGCAACCCTGGATTTAGGCGATAAAATCTGTCATTGCATAGACCTTCAGGAAATTTATTCGGATTATTGCAAAAATGCTAGACCGATGTTTTCTATTGTGAAGGATACATTGGATTGTTTCCGGGAGTTTGGTACAGTACAAAGAGAACAGGTGGAATGCATAGAAAGTGTTTTAGCCTGTGTAACAAACTTTGAGAAAAGCAAAGAAATTCTGCGGGGTAAGGGTATACCATATTTGGCAGTAGGTGACATGGCAGTATATTTCAGGTTTGATTATGAGCTGCCTTTCGGCGGTACAATGGAAAGTATTGTAACAAAAGACCATCTCCTGAAATGGAAGTTTTCAGCCGAAGAATTATTCAATATTGTTAGGCAATGCGAGGCACAGAAAATCGGTGCCTGCGCTTATGACTGGGTGGAAAGCCTTCAACCATATGATTTTGGCCATATACCTGTGATTGCAAGAGCAGAAGATATCTACAATGCGCCATATGAGCTGTATGGATTGAACGGTGCCGGGGCGATACTTTACCCCGAAGTGCTGCGTCAATTTGAAGAGGCTTTTCATGAGCGGGTCATAATCGTACCGTATTCAGAACGAAAAGCGGCCATATTACCGGAAAGTCGGATACAGGATAAGTGGGTACAAAGAAAAATCCGGGAATATACGGAGGATACGGACGCACGATTACTTTTGTCCAGACAGGTTTATTCGTATACAGAGGGGAAGTTTTACAGGTTCAAGGGTGGTATAGAACAATTACAGGTGGTCATTGATCAGAAATTGGAGTCAACTAAGAATCATGAGAAAACGCTGGTCGGTAAAAAGCAAAGCAGATAAAATCTCAAGGAGGATAGACAAAGATGGAATATGAAGAATTCATTCAGTTATTTACCCATGAAGTCAGCTATAATTTAAAAATGCTGGGTGTTCCATGGCGGGCTAAGTATGAGAACACAGGCGGCAGAGAAATAGTTTTGGTGGTAATCCATGGTGGAGGGCATGATTTTCCTCCGATTAAAGTTTACGATTATTACCAGGAGTTTTTGCAGGGGATGCCCTGGGGTGTCGCTGCACGGAAAGCAACACAGGATTTTTTTGATGATGAGATCACAAAATGTGCACTGATGGATATGGGGATTTTTCATGCAGATATGGTAATTCCCACTTTTATGAACACAGAGGAAAATGAGGAACTATTGAAAACCGTTCCATATTCAAGGTTTGAAGATTTAGCAGTTATACTTCAAATTGCATATCAGTCCCTGGGCGGTATCAATCTCAACCTTGTGGTAACAGACGATATCCTACAGGGATGGGGGCTGAGGTATGATGAACTTTATCAAATGGCCCTGGATAATCCGAGGAATGTTGAGTCTGTACAGATGATAGAGTTGTACAAGATGATGGATATTATATCACCCGATGAAACAGTAGAGGATTTACCTCCCTTCTACGTGGTGACGAATACCGGTCAACATTTAGGCGCTGCAGGTATTCTTTACAAAACCAGAATGCATGAACTTGCAGAAACTATGGGGGATGATATCTTATTGGTTCCTATGAGCGTTGACCATTTTTTGGCAATGCCGCTTTTAGACCAAAAGGGCATAGATTATATATCTAATGCATTACACAATAGTAAAGAGGTAATCACTGGAAGTATAAAGCCTCTGTCTGGGAATCTATACCATTATAATTGTGAAACCGCACAGTTTCGTATGTTTACTCCCAGCCAGTTAAAAGAAACGAAAAAACGAGGCAGATAGGTGGATGGTTTGAGAAACGATAGATATTCAGTTATAGAGAAAGAGAAAAGGGGATTTTATGAAACCTTTGTATATGAATTAAACGATAATATACAAAAGCTGGGATTAGGGTGGAAGGTGGTGCTGCCTGACCATATTTCGGATGGCTGTGTGATCAGTTTACAGGGCAGTCCGGAGAAAGGCCCGGAAATATTTCCTTTTGTAGCATATAACCGTCATACACAGTTGGGAGAACCCCTGTGGCTGGTAGTCAGGAATTCACTAGAGTTTTTATTGCGGGATGACCGGATCACCAAAGCCGCATTTAAAGAGATGGGGGTGTTATCGCCAAATCTGGTAGTTCCAACATTGATGAATGCGAAAAGAAATCAAGAGGTATTGGACAATTTCCCACATAAGCTATATGGAGACGGGGACCTTGCCATTGTATTGAGGATTATTTATCATTCAACAGATTGTTTGCTTGAAGATATGCACCTTAATTTAAGAGTGACAAGTGAAATGCTGAATGAGTTTGGAATGGATTTTGATACCCTTTATCAATGGTCGCTTGATAATCCGGAAAATCAAAGGGCTGTTTCCGTGGAACCGTTTGGGACAGAACCGGAAAAGAAGGATATCTACATTATGACAACAGAGAGCTTTTATTGGGGTGCTTCTGCTTTTTTGTACAAAGAAAAAGTACACGAGCTGTCAGATAAACTGGGAGGCGATATGGTACTGTTTCCTACAAGTATCAATCAATGCGTGGCATTATCAAATAAAAACAGGGACGGAAGAAAATTGATTCAGGAAACCCTCTACGACTCTAAACAAAATGGTTTTCAGCAGAGGGAAAAAGATTTATCCGATTATATTTATGTTTATAGCCGGAAAACAGATGAGATCCGTAAAACAAGTCAAAGGATGCGGCAGAAGCCAAAAGTGAATAAAAACCATAGCAGGTGACTTTTCAGAGCGATTCAGAAAAGAACCTGCTTTTTTCATTTAATCATAAAGGAGATAAGAATATGAACCTCAAATTATATAAACAGTTTTCAGATGCTTACCAGCAATGTATTCGTTCCGCTTTTGAGGATTCCACAATTCGTGGGGAAGTTAGAACGGTAGCCAGGGGTCTCCCGACAGAGGGAATCACAATTTTATTTGAGCAGGAGGGACGGTACTGCCCTGTCATTCCGGTAAGGGAAGCTTTTTTGAGAGCGGAGATGTTTGATGCCTGGGAAGAGGAATTGGCAGACCGGGCGATGGAAGTGTTCTCTGATGCGGAAGCGGAAGACCTGCGTATTGCAGTAGGCCAGTTGGAACAGCCGGAATATGTCGCTGTATATGCCGCAAACCATAGAAGTGACCTGGAAGCCCTGAAAAAGAATGATATGCCTTACCAGGTTATGGGGGACATGGTGCTCTACTATATGTTTCACGCACCGCTGGGAGACGGGCGTTATTATCAGGCGGAAGTAACCAATAAACATCTGGCATCCTGGAAAATGAGAAAAAGTGATTTTCATAATTTTGTACTGGAACATTCGCTGGTTTCCATGGAGAGTAAAATCTATCCGTTGTGTGAGAAGATCGAAAACGTTCTGGAAGGTATTTCGTGCTGTCTGAACAATGGAGAGGCAGAGGATAGCCTTGGTTATAGGGTCACGGGACCAGGAGGAGCGGCAAGTGTATTATACTGGGATACCTTACAGGAACTTAGCCGCCTGATGCCGGATAGCTTCTATATCCTGCCATATTCAGAGAGGGAGGCTTATATCCTGCCTGATACTATGGGAGCACTGGCACCGGCATTTTCCATTGAAGATGTCCACAAGAATGGGAACCGTCAGGTTCGACACAGCCTGGCTGGGTATGCCATATCAAGTCATGGTTTCCACTACTCACCATCGGAGAACAAATTGCTGACCATACGCGCATGGTTGAAGGGTGTAAATGAATGACATATGAAGAATATAAACAGGGACTGATCACAGAACTTGGGCGTCACATTGATGAAGAGCATCAGAAATTGATAGTAATAGCAGAAGGTACGGACAATGAGGAAATAGCCCTTGAACTTATGCAGCCGTCTGTGTGTAGCCAGTCACTGTCAATCCAGACCTTATATAGACAGTGGAAAGAAGGAGAATTAACGGCCCAGGCAAGCAGTATCTGCGATTATTTTGAAAAAAAGCGTGCTATTGAAACGATTGAGCAGTTAGAAAATGTTACGATTTGGGCGGCTAATTTTGAAAAGGCAGCCGAAAAGCTGGAAGGGAATGATATACCATATCTGCCTGTTGGGGATATGGCTGTATATTTTCAGTTTTTTGATGAGGTCTATGACGAGGAGGAGCAGTGGCCTCTGTATTATAAAAGACCTGTCTTAAATGATCATTTAAAGCAGTGGGGACTTACGGTGCAGGAATTATTTGATAAAGTCAAATATTTCGATATAAATGAACGCTTTCAGACGGTTTTGGATACGAGCAGAGCTGTTCTGGCTCATACATTAGGGGCATTAAGCGGGGCGCTTCCAGACACAAAAGACTATTACGGGGTGTACAGCGAGAATGGGATTGCAATCATGTTCTATCCCGAGGGTTTGAGTGAAATCTCAAGGCGTTTGGATGATGATCTGTATGTTATGCCGTTATCAAATGATAAAATCCTTGTCTGTCCAATATCAGGACACAGTTTGGAAACTTTGCAGGAAATAGTAAATGAGATGGATAAAAGAGCAGAAGTGTTCCCTGGCCAGGTCTCTAATATGGTTTACCAGTTTGATGCCGGGAGCCTTGCAATCCAACCGGCGGCACAGATAGAGAAAAAAACGAGACATAAGGCAAGATAAGATGAAGGCAAATCTTTGAAAGGGGGTGGTGAAGCCCAATCCAATAAAAATTCAGCAGTCATAGAAATTTAATTTGTACCAGTAGCTCGTAACTTATTCGGAAACTGATTACATTCAAATTTGAAAGGAGGTAAGAGGTAATCCCGGGTAAAATGTGTAGCTACACCCTCTAAGAAGGGAATTGGATTATAAATTAATAAATTTTTGTGAGTTTGACAAATATGCAGTAAAAAGTTATTGCGCCATACATGGGGTTGACGAGAGTGCCAACCTTGGAGATATTACGAAAGTTGATGAGAAAAAGCTACCTTATTTCAACTTTATCTGCGGTGGAAGCCCGTGTCAGGATTTCTCCCTAAGTGGGAAGCTGGCCGGATCCGTCTGGAGGTGCAGAGATTGCGGGCATGAGGTAAACCCGCTGCAGGTACATTGGAGCAAACGGGATTTTTGTGAAAAATGCGGCTCAAAGAATCTGGATAAAACAAGGTCCTCTCTCCTTGTAGAGTGGCTTCGGGTTATCCGGGAAGTAAAGCCGATGTTTGGAATTTATGAGAATGTAAAGAATATTGTTCAGGCAAGGTTTCTAAACAGCACATTCCGTCTATTTGAGCAGGAATTGCAGGAATATGGATACAACACCTATTGGAAGGTGCTGAACGCGAAAAATTATGGGATTCCGCAAAACCGGGAACGGGTATACCTCGTCCTGATTAAAAAGGAATGTGATAATGGAAAATTTGTATTCCCAGAGCCAATGGAAAACGGGAGGCGGCTGATGGATATCCTTGAAGATGAGGTAGATGAGAAATATTATCTGTCAGATGATAAAGTGCAGAAACTGATTACAGACATGAAGGAGCGGAAAGCGCTTCTGTATATGCCTGGGGAAGAGGAACTGAAACAGTGGGAAAATAAACTGTATAAAGTTGGACAGGTTCAGGGGTATCTTGGCGATCCCCAGACTGGCAGGGTATACTCTGCAATCGGTTCCAGCCCTACTTTGCTGGCAAGCGGTGCCGGAAGAAGTAAAATAACCGTGGTCGGAAGTATTGGAAATTCCCAACAGAGTGTTATACTATCAGGGATGGGAACTGCCAATACCCAGCTTGCGAGCCACGACCAGACAAAGATTCTGGAAGTGGGGGCAATCCGTGGAAGGTATAATGAAGAGGGAAGAGTCGAACAGCACCTGGAACTAAAGGATAAACCTTGGTGCAGCTATGCGATTACCTCCGTACAGAAGGATAACATCATTCTGGTGCGGCAGGACACCGTAAAAGGCTACGAGGAATGTATGGCAGAGGGAGTTGTAAATATCGCCTATCCGAATGCTGCCGGAAAACGGGGCCGGGTACAGGGACATGGGACCATCTGCCCGACAATCACTGCGCAGGGAAATTCCCTGTGCAGACTGGAATCAATCCTTCGTATCAGGCGGCTTACACCATTAGAGTGCTTCCGGCTGATGGGTTTTGATGATGAAGATTACCAGAAGGTCCTGGAAGCGGGCATCAGTAACAGCCAGGCATATAAGCAGGCAGGAAACTCGATTGTAGTGAATGTCTTAACCAGTATTTTTGAAGCGTTATATACGGCTATGCCTTACCTGTTTGAAGATGTAAAGATAGGAAGCTTTTTTTCTGGCATAGGTGCCTTCGAGAAAGCACTGGAACGATTTTATGGGAACCATCAGTGACAGAGATATAAAATCTTAATATAAAGAACATCAATGCAGAATGGATTGGGAAAAACAGAACTATTTTAAACAGCAGGTCAGGGGCTGCTATCAAATGCAGCAACCTGATATCAAAAACAAAAGTGGAATCCTGCTATCAGTTTATATTGACTGATAGCAGATAACCGTGGAATGTGATATCACATAGCCTTTGATGATATCACATTCCATACTGCCTGCTATCAGATATATAAAGCTGATAGCAGGGCAATATGTGATTTGAGGGGAAACTGCTGTCAGTTTCCCCTTTCTGATATCAGATTTCCGCGTAATATCAGCGGAATTGATAGCAAAAAACTGTGAATGATATCAGCTTTTTGAGGCTGATACGGGGGTATTAGGGGATCTCCCCTAACAAGATGGATTTTGTACGGCAAAATCCGTATCTTGCAGAGGACTGGCAAAGCCAGTCCGGACCGGCCCCTTAGATTTAGAAAAGGGAAGGAGCTGAAACTGTAATAGAACCGATTGTGAAAGAGCAGATATTGGTGGTCAGGGATACTGGTGAAACCAATATGTTTGATGTGATTGCAGTTACGAAAATTGCATTAAAAATGGGATTTCTCGAACTGGCGGAATATTTGCAGAACCATAAAAGTGAATATTGCCATTTTATTATATGGGGGAAAACTTCCGAACAAGAACAGCAGAAAAAGGAGGACATTCCCAAACAGGACAGACAGAAAAATAGATAATACAGAATGTAAAGGAGACAGAGTATTGAGGTATGAACCAGAGGAATTTGAACGATTAAAAGATTACGTGGACGAATTCATGAAGAGAGGACCATTGGGAGACATTTTTACCCCATTTTTCTATAAGCCGTATCCTTACAACCAAACCGAAAATGTTCTGGATACGCTCCGGTTTGCGGATGCCAGAAAGCTGCTTATTGATTACTTATATAAGGTCAGCCGTGCAAAAAGCATTGAGGTTACAAGGCAGACAGAAGGCTTGATCGGAGAACTGTGGGAATATGGATATCCTGACAAAAATAGAGAGCCGGACTTTTTGAAAAATCTGGCCTGGGATATCTGTAGAATGACAAAATCTGTTGATTACTGGCAATGGGAAGCGATGCGTTTACCAGGAGAATCGGAGTCGGACGTAGTGAGACGTACCTATCAGGAAATAAAGAATCCGGAGAAGCGGCGTGAGTTCATGCAATTCTGGATTGACTATTTGGAACGTATGAGACCAAAATATGAACTGGAAATACAGGCTGCGGAAGTTTTAACAAGACTGAACAAAGGTTTTACGCACATGGAAACTCCTTTTATGGAGAGAATCACTGTACTCGTAGAAAATAAAAACTTTTTGGATTCTCAAAAGTATCATGATGCCAGTATTTACTATATCCTAAAAAAAGAACAGGATGGGACCATCAGTTACAAAGGGGTTGCTGAATATGAGCAGGAAATGGCAGTCTATTTTTCTGTTTCTGAGGAAGAAGTTACTGAAATTTATATAGGTGATACATCTGTTCATGAGGATCTGTTTAAACCGTTGGAAGAAGGCTATGAAATAGCGGTGGTTACGATGGACGGTCACTTTAATGTCTGGGACGAACTTGACAGGGAGGGCCTCGACACGTTGCCCTATAGAGAAGGGTTCGAGGATTACCTTATTTACTGTAAAGAAAGAAATATCACAGCGGCATCTATTACAGCGTCTATCGGATGGAGTGTGGGAGATTTGATTGGTGAGGCAGAATCACAGATGCAGGATTATAAGAATCATGTGAACCAGACAGACAAAAAAAGAACTAGATAGTGAAAAAACTGGAATGGCAGATAAACCGCCATTTAAAGAGCAGGGTAAGGAAACTCACCATAACGGTTTTTAGAAAAGAGGAGACAAGATATTGAAATATGAACCGGAAAAGTTTGAATCATCAGGGGAACGTGTGGAGAGAGAACTGGGAATGGAGAAGGATTTATCCAGGGATATCTGTAATATGCTGAACGCTGTTGGGGGTGGGGAATGGAATGTAGCGCGCTTACCAGGAGAATCAGAAGCACATGCGGTGGAAAGAATGTGCAGGGAAATAAATAATCCAGAGAAGAAACAGGAATTTATGCAGTTCTGGCTTGACTATCTGAAACGCAAGCAGCCAGAATATGGGCTGGAAATACAGATTGCAAGAGTCCTGACGGAATTAAATAGTCTGCCCCCAAAGATACAAAACCCCCAGATGGATGAACTCAAAGTGCTTTGTGAAAACAAAGAGTTTTTGGATTCGCAAAAGTACCAGGGAGCCATTATCTATCATATTTTAAAAATGGAGGCGCACGGAAAGGACACTTATCAGGGATTGGCAGAATATGGACCTGACAGGGCAGTTAGTTTTTTTCCATCTGCGCATAAGACTGTTGAGTTTAATATTGGGTACGCATATACAGATAAATATCTGTTTGGGATGCTGGAGGAGGGGTATGAAATTGCTGCAATGACAATAAATGGACATTTAGACGCCTGGGAGGAACTGAGCAGGTGGGGCATTGGAGCAATTCCCCATAAGAAGGGGGTAGCGGATTACCTGGAATACTGTAAAGAGAACAACATTTCAGCAGCGGCTATTAAGGCTGCTACTGGGTGGGAGGTATTAGATTTATTTAAGATGGCAGAACTGGAAAAACAGGATTCTGCCTATAAGCCGCACCTGGAGAACAGACACAACAGTCGTTGATAAAGAAATAGGTGAGGTGGAATATGGAAGCAAAATAGACAGAAATTGAGAGATTGATCTATGACAGTAAGGAGTATCTGAAACGAAACCACTTTGGAGAATACACCCTGCTGTATATCTTGAACAAGGACAGGGTGAAGGGCAGCCCATATCAATATGCAGCAGTTGCGAGCACCGATGAAGCTAGGTTATTTTTCAATGTGTACGCTAAGGAAGACCAGCCTGATATTTACCGGATTGGAATGTGCAGTACAGATGATGACCTGTTCTATGACTTGGAATTTGATGATTGTACGATAGCAACCATGACAATGGAAGGCCATTATGAAACATGGGAGGAACTGGCTGACACCCCATTGGAGGAAATTACATATTTAGGGGGACTGGAAACCTATCTGGAATATTGCAGGGAAAATAACATTACAAAGGAATCCATACAAAAAGCTGTTGGCTTGGAGGTGTGCGACATTATGGAGAGACTGGATAAAAATAAGAGTATTCCTTTACAGGGAATGGATGAGGAGTACCAGCAGCTACAGAAGGTTGTAGATACAATCCTAAATGGAACAGATGAGCGTGATTTGAGATTGGCGCAGGACATGCTGAATAGTATATGGTCTATTGATCAAAAGGAACCTATTTTAAAGCGCACGGATTTACAACAGGCTGCCTGCGATATCTGTATTTTAGTCCGGGATTATATGCCAGAGGTTTGGGCGGAAAAGCTGCAGTCTGGAAATACCGAAGCTGACCTAGCAAAAGAGACATACGGCGGGCTGGCAACATTATATGGAAGGAAGACCGAAACGCGGTTTCTGCGAAATGCTGAGATGGGGGAACTTCCGGAGACGGCCCGTAAAAAAATAAGTGAGATTCTGGCGGTATTAAAAAAGTATGAAAACAAGGATAAGAAGCCGCCATCAGGACATAGCCGGTAGGATACCGGGCAAGGAGGCATTATTTGAAACAGTTGAATACGGCCACGGAACTGCTGGCCTATCTCGATGACTTTTCTATACCATTTTCACTGAATGAGGAACATGCCCAGGTTCTGTTGGGTTACATGGAAGGAAGTGCCTACGGGCTGTATGCAGATGAAAAAGGGCAGCTCTATTGGGTGGATTTAGAGGGAGATCAAATAGAAGAAATCACCATGGACGAGGTTACATTCCTTGCCTGTGAATGGAACAATGAATTCATCTTAGATTCCAGACAGAGACTGGAAGAGAAAGCTGGAACCAGTGAAGCGAGGGAAATCATAGACAGGATAAAGCAGCTGAAAAAAGATGAGAGGCTGTTAGACGAGATATTTGAACAGACCTCCTTATGGAAACAGGTAAATCAAAAAGCGACACCGGCGAAGAAAAATTCCCGTTGATAGTATGAATTATGGAAAGAAGGGGATGATTTTGGGACGAATTGAAACATCTGGAAAATTAATGGAATATCTTGATGAGTTTGATATACTTTTTCCTCTTACCCGCGCGGAGGCTGAACAGGTAGTGGGGTATACAACTAAAAGTGGCTATACATTGGAAACAGACGGCCACGGGCAATTGTATAAGGTGGACATGGAAACTGGTGATTCTCTGGAGACTGATATTGACCAGGTGATTGATGCTGCGTGTGAGCAGAACTACAAGATGATATCTGATACCAGGGACTATTTTAAGTTAAGCAGACACTCTGAATGGCAAGTTCTTCATAAAACCCTGGAAGGATTGAAAGCGGACGAGAAAATACTAAATGCCGCTTTCCAGAGGACCTATTATCAAAAGGAGCTGCGTGGAAAGATACAGGAAATCCTGCCTCCCGTGGATATCACGGCTGGGCGGAGATTAGTAAGATGATAAGTAAAGTATCAAGAGGGAAGGAATATAGCTGATTGCTGTGGTTCCTTCCTTTTCTTTTGCTGTTTATTCGATGAAAGGATGTGAGTAGAGACTGAGAAGCGTAAAAAAGATGAACTGCCGGAAGGAAATTCGGCTGTCATGCGAAGAATTGGAGGAGCTGAACAGAAAGGCAAAAGAGAGAGGGCTATCCGATTCGCAGTATTTGAGGATGCTGATAACCAACCGCCCCAGAGATTATCCGGAACTTCTTGAAGCATTGCAGAATCTCACGAATGAGATAAACCATATTGGGATAAACATCAACCAGATTGTCAAAAACAACAACAGCGGCTTATACCATGAATCCGATAAAAAACGTCTGTATGTTTATATGAAGCAGATCAAGGAGGCAGTCATGCAGGTAGTCAGCCATTTGGACATAGCGGGTAATTAAGTATGGCTATCAGTAAAATATTGCATATGGGATGTGCAAAATCGGGATTTCAGGCAAAGCATCTCGCAAATACGATTAATTATATTACGAAGGACAGCAAAACTGAAAATGGGCTGTATGTATCAGGCCATAACTGTCTGCCGGAGACTGCACTGAAACAAATGCTGAACACTAAGCGAAGGTACGATAAGATGGGGGGACGCCAGGGATACCATATCATTATCTCATTTGAAGAGGCAGCAGATACCGTAGATAAAGATGTTGCCATGAAGATTATAGGGAAATTTGTAGAGGAGTACCTTGGAAAAGAGTTTGAGGCAGTCTATGCGCTTCATGATGATACCGATCATATCCACGGCCATATTGCATTTAATAGTGTCCGCTGTATTGGAGAAGGGAAGAAATATGATTACCGAAATGGTGATTGGGACAAAATCATACAGCCGCTTGTCAACAAAATCTGTGAAGAGTACCATATGGCAACACTGGATATGGATAAAGTACGCCAGAACAGAAAGAAAAAAAAGGAACGCATCTGGGATCAGGGCAAAGATGGTAAATTTAGTTGGAATGATATGATCCGCCGTGACATCGACCAGGTGGCGGCCGAGGCGGAAAACTGGGATGAGTTCCTTATTGGAGTAGAAGAACGGGGATATGAGATAAAACAGGGAGCGCATATTCTGTTAAAGCCGCCAGGTATGGATAAGGGGCGCAGGCTGGATACCCTTGGTGGCGATTACACAGAAGAAAAAATACGCGAACGGCTAAGTATCCCCATATCTGCAAGGGAAAAGGAACTGCCGGAGCCAGTATTGGAACTGCCGCCCAGAGTCAAAAAAGTGACTGGTTATATTCCCAGAAGAAAGTCCCCATTGACTGGATACCAGAAGATGTATTTTACAAAGTTATACCGGCTGGGCGTCCTAAAAAAACAGCCTTATTCCGATGCATGGAAATATAAAGAAGATATCCGGAAACTTCATGAGATACAGGAGAAATATAATTTCATTTCGGCTTATCAGATACATACAGACAAGGACTTGGAAAATATCAGGAAAGCATTGGCTGAACAGGCAAAATCGCTTAGGCAGGAGAAAAAGAACCAAAAAGAGAACCGTGAAGCCAATACAGAGATATTTGAGCTTTGGGAAAAGCTCCAGGAACTGAAGGTTGAGGTTTCTTTATATGAGGAGGGGTATCAGGAATTTAAGGAAGAATACCTGCAGGCAGAGCAGCTAAAAACGCAGTTGTTGGATATGGGGTACACATTTGATTCAGCAGAGCGGTTGTACCTGAATTTCCAGGAGAAAAATCGCCGGCTCAATGAGGTTCTTGCGGAGGTAAGGCGACAGCAGAGGATAGGGAAGAAAATTATGCAGGAGCAAAAGGAGAGAATGCAGAGCAGAGACAAGCAGAAAAGCAGGGAAAGAGGAGGAGAAAGTCGTGATCTATGAGCAGGATAAACTGGAAAAACTGGCTTCTGAAATAAAAAAATATCTTTTGGAATGTAAGCTGGGAGACGCATATATTGAGAGCTTCCGTGATTTAGTACCAGCAGGGGGGAAAATACCTGGGATTAGAGCGGTCTTAGACAATCATAGATTGAGGGACCATCTAACCTGCTTTTTGATGTACCGTTCTTCGCTCTTACCTGACCGGGACAGGAAGCAGGGAGTGAACCTGGCAGATAAATTAGATGAGGTCGGAGCTGTCAGGAAAGCAGATAAGAAGGAAGAAATGGCGGAAGTGGCATGGGAACTGAACGATGTGATGAAGGAAACAGACTTTATCCAGTATCTTGATGCGGGATACATGAGAGCCGGGGACAACCAGTCCGATCCGGTAAGACGCCTCTACAGGGATATTGGAGACCGGGAAAAGCGCCAGGACATCATAGACTATTTAGAGACTGTTTTGGAAAAAGGTCACAGTGAAAAGATTATGGCTCTTATTTCTTCTTTAGAGAATATAACGGATAAGGTTCCGGCCCGATCAGGAAAGGTACGGTAGGGGATTGCTTGATATATAGGAGGAATAATTTGAAGTATCAATTTTTCGACAATGATGGGAAAGTGACTGAATCAGAACAAAAAAGTTATACAGACGCACTAAAATTTGCAGAGGAGCGAGGCATTACATGCCTATCCATGCCATATGAGCTATTCATTGCGTCTTTTCGGGAAAAAATCAAATTGCTGGAAAGCCACACCCAGTATAGTAAGATTTCGGAATATGCAGAAAAAATGATTATCTTGAACCAGGGTGCAGGATATCAGACCATAGCTGCGAATGATTTCATGAAAAAAATTATTGTAACACCGATTGACGATATTATGGGATGGCTTGAGGAACATGGAAAAAGCGAGTTTGAACCAGTATCCCAGGTTCAGCAGGAAGGTAAGGCGGAAAAACAGAAAAATAAAGCAAATTCCCCCAAAGTTAGATAAGAAATGAATCGAGAGGCAGCCGATTGGTTTGTCTTTTTTTATTGCAGGAGGCAGATATGACAATAGAAGAGCAGAAATATTTAGAAGAGTGCCGTAAAAAGCTGGGGGCGGACCAGATTGAAGTAATACAGATGGCTTTCCAATACGGGCTGGGCATTAAAGACGTGCGGCGGGTTGCAATCCCAAAGCTTAATGCGGAGCAGATGCGTCAGACCGTTTTTGCAATGCTTGAAGATGTAGACGGGGAACTGGTTGATTTGTGCTGTCAGGGCACATTTGACCAGTACCAGATACCGGAAATTGTTTCCGGTTCCGTCTCTGGGCTTACGAAGGAAGAAATCATGTCCTATGCGACACCGGATCTGCCGGCGAGCCGGATGAAAAAAATGAGAACGCAATTGATTGAGGCCAAAAAAAATGCAGGTGATTCAGCAGAAGGCGCGGCGTTTAAGGAGTATACAGAAAATCTGATAAAAATGATGGAGACGTCCCTGCAGCAGTTTAAAGAGAATAACGAGAAGTTTGAGGTGCTCTCAACACTGGTGAAAGAACACGTCCTGGACGAGAAAAACCAGGAGATTAAGGACTTATATGAGAACCTAAAAGATAAAGACGGTTTGATCAAAAAACTGCAGGAAGAAGCTGCGGCGCGGGAAACACAGATAAAGAAGCTGGAGGAGGAACTTACAGCGGCAAGAACACGATCAAATGCCGAAGTGGTTGAGGGAAAGACAGAGAAGGTAACTGCATCTACCGTTCCTCCATCTTATTGGAGACCGCAGCCGCCGCAGACAAAAAAAACTATTCTTGAGAAGCTGTTCCCGCAGAAGACATCGGATATATTGGATAAAATCGCTGCGGAAGGATTATCGTCAGAACAGCTTGAAGAAGTCAGGTCTGCCTTTGATTCAGGACTGGCCGATGATGAAGTAAAGCGGATTATCAAAAAGGAATTGACTGCTGATAAAATGCGGAAAATGCGTGAGATTATGCTGCTGGTACGGGAAAGGAGGCATACAGATGCGTGAGGCTGGTGTTGTGTCATTAAATATCAGAATGGTTCGCGAGTGCTATCAAATGATAGATTTAATGGAAAAGCAGGACTTTGTATTTACCCAGGAGGATAAAAGGATACTTTTAAGTTATGCGTTCCATCAGCAGGACTTAGACTGTGTGCATGATGCGGTCATTCACATCGCTGCGGTCAGGGAAAAGGAAAAATCCCAGGGGAACCTGGAGGCTGGGATTATAGAGCAGTATGCCATCCGGGGCGGAAGCGAACTGCAGGAGAGAATCAAAGAGTATATCATACAGTTAGAGGTGGCAAATATCAATCAGGAAATAGCAAATCGGTTACTTGTGAAAATCCTGCAGGATAAGAATGTGGACTATGAATTGGACCGGATGCTGGAGGAGCTGCGGAAACGCGAAGATGAAAAGAAAAAAGAGAATGAAGCAGTCAGGAGGTGAGTTCTATGGGAGAAATACAGGAAGCTACCCAAATCCTGCGGGTATCATTTGAGGGAATTGAGATATTCATGAAAATTGTCGGAGGCGGGCTTCATACGGCTAAGGATATTGGAAAATTCGTTGGCAGGTTGGTGGAGATGGAACGTTTATCCGGAAGGACAACCGTAAAAGACCTTCTTAAAACAGGAGGCGATTTGCAGGTTTTTCGTTTTGATACGACTGACATTAATAAGGTGAAAAAGCTGGCTGATAAATATAAAATCCGCTATGCACTCCTCCCAGATATCAATAAAGCGGATGGTAAAAGTGAAATCCTTTTTCATTCTGATGCTACACCCAGAGTGAATCAAATCATGGGGGACATCGAGGGGAGCAAGATTGAATCAATCCAGGATTATCTGGATAACGGGGAGGAGAAGGAACTGAAAGAGACTTACGGGATAGACAAGAAGGATATGTCGGACCCAAACAAGCAGAGCGCCCCTAAAGAACAGTCCATCTCTCCATGGGGATTTAAGGCAGTTGGGACATATCTGGCACAGACACCAGGGGCGGGTGTTGGGGAAATCAGTAATGCCATAGATATGCCATGGGCGGAAGTAGAGCCTGTACTGAAACATATGGAAAGCCTGGGAATCCTGGAGATCAATGACGATGGCAGCATGGCCTTTAAAATGGACAAACAGGAGTTTGCTGCGTATGAGAAACAGGGGAAATGGCAGCATGCGGAGGACATGGAGCCTATTGTGCGGGGGATGGAGCAGCCGCATAAGGCAGAGGCTGCACAGAAGCAGATGTCTGAGATGAATAGCCGCCAGAGGAAGGTACTGCAGCATGCAAAGGAAGCTGTCAGAGACGATCCAAATATCCATCAGATTTTTATTGCCAGGAGCCTTGCGGTGGAAGAGACTGAAAAGAGAATTCTCACACGGATTCCGTTCAAAAAGAATGAGTACCTGTGGATAGATAAAAATTCCATATCCCATATCAGTGAGGAGAAGAGAACAATATTTACTAATCTTCGAAAGGATAAAGAATACAGCGTGGTGAATAATGAGGGGCAGGTAATTGGAAAACGTACCGGGGAAGAGTTATACAACCAGAGCTATGATCCAGTCTTGAAAGAAACCAGAGACATGCTGCACAAGAAAAAAGAAGAAAACCGGAAACTGCAGATGGCAGGCCAACTAAAAAAGCGGGGAGGAAGGTAATGGAAAATAAGAAAAAAACTTCTGTCTGGCTGATTGTACTTGGTGGTGTGCTGGCGGCATATGGCGGGTATCTTCTTAATGGCATCTGGGAACAGGGGATTGATATCAATACCTTTATGGAGCGTCTTAACATGGTTATGGCCCGCCCATTTGGAAATTACTTCAATGATACAACTTTTAAGGGGATATTACTAGCAGAATTCGTATATATGATTGCGATTGCCATGTATCTGACCAGCAGAAAAAACTATATGCCGGGAAAAGAATATGGTACAGCCAAATTTGCAGATATCAAACAGGTGAATCAGGTGTTAGCCGAGAAGGACGAGACAGAGAACCGCATACTAAGCCAAAATGTCCGTATGAGGATGGATTCGCGTAAAACGAAGCTGAACTTGAATACTTTGGTCATCGGGGGAAGTGGAGCGGGAAAGAGTTTCTTCTTTTGTAAGCCTAATTTGTTACAGCTTAACCGTTCTTCTTATATAATCACTGACCCGAAAGGGGAAATTTTAAAAGCTTGCGGGGGATTCTTACAGAAACACGGTTATGTTGTCAAAGTCCTGAATCTGCTGAACATGGAAGAGTCTGACTGCTATAATCCATTTATGTATATCCGGAAGGAATCAGATGTCGTAAAATTAATTACAAACCTGATCGCCAATACAACCCCGAAAAACTCCCAGAGCAACGATCCCTTCTGGGAGAAAGCAGAGTCGCTATACCTGCAGGCACTGTTCTACTATGTTTGGCTGGAATGCCCCAAAAGTGAACAGAACTTTTCCACGGTACTGAAATTACTGGGAGAAGCAGAGGTACGTGATGATGGCTCGCCATCGGACTTAGACCGCAGGATTAAGCGCCTGGAGCGTAAAAAGGGCAGCAATCATCCAGCAGTCAAACAGTATTATAAAGTAATCAGAGGAGCGGCTGATACGGTCCGGAGTATTGTTATCAGTGCAAATTCCAGACTGGCTTTTTTGGAAAATCCACAAATCCTCCGTATCCTGGACCATGATGATATCAATATCCCGGAGATAGGGGTGGGAAGAAATGGTGACGGAAAGACAAAAACAGCTCTTTTTTGTGTGATTCCGGATTCCGATAAATCGTTCAACAGCATTGTAGGGCTGCTTTACAGCCAGATATTCCAGGAACTGTACTTCCAGGCTGACTTTATTTACGAAGGAAGATTACCAATCCATGTGACCTTTATGCTTGATGAGTTTGCTAATGGTGTGACACGTTCTGCGTCCAAAACGGTGGAAATAACCGACAAAACCGCAGCCTAAAGCCATGAATGGCTTTGGAGAACTGCATAACTGAAATCTCAAATGATGGGGTAACGCCCGGAAGGGGATTCACTGATACTCCACGTAGCGTCAGCCAGATACAGATGGTTGGGGTTATAAGCGCGGGGAAGTCGTGCGATGCACACCCTAACGCTGAAAGGCGAGGAAAGATTCATAGAGGTATGAGTTGTGTGTGACAGTGCGGGTGGGGCTGCCATATGGCTAGAATGACCCAAAGGAGGTCTGACAAAGTTCCGAATGTACGGCTCTAAACAAATAGCCTGTAGAAATGCAGGTGTACCAGGGGTACGCAGGCGGGGCAAAGTAAAATTTGTTAGTATGAAATGCCTTCTGTGCTTATAGGGTATAGGTATCTTGAGGATTTACCTTGAAGATAATGCTTGCAGGGCTAAAGGAGCGGCCTAAGTGGTAGCAATCCTAAGTTATGTGGAACGTGGAAAGCAGCCAATACGGGAGCTGACTGTATCAGCGACAAAGTACCGTAGTTGCAGCGAAAAGGAAGGGGGAGAAAAACTTCTATAATAAGTGCATTAGTGGTTGTGAGAGTAGAGGCACAGTACCAGGGAAACCGTGATAATAAGCGGTGGAGGGATAGCCTCAAGCCGATACTAAGAGATTATGTTCTTAGTCGGGGGAGCGCCGTGTGATGGGAAACTATCATGCACGGTGCGGGGCAGGGGAAAAACCCGAGGCGGCAGTGCCAGAGGTTTACCTATTGCCATTTGCATTACCGGATGATTATTGCGGTTTACTTAGTACCATGAGGTCACGAGAAATTTCATCGATCATTATTATACAGAACCTTGCGCAGATTAAAGCATTGTTTGAAAAGACATGGGAGGTCATCCCAGGGAACTGTGACACTTTGGTCTACCTTGGCGGGAATGAACAGAGTACACACGATTATATTTCTAAGATGCTCGGGAAGGCTACGGTAGATAAGCGGAGTTCTGGTGAAACAAGAGGAAAAAATGGCAGCAGCAGCCGAAACTTTGATGTGCTGGGAAGGGAACTACTGACACCGGATGAGGCCAGAAAGCTGGATAATAAAAAGTGCCTGATCTTTATCCGGGGATTTGACCCGATTGTAGATTCAAAATACAATACCCCGGCGCATCCTCTTTTCAAGGAGACGTTTGATGGAGGCACACCACCATATCATCATACACCAATCCGTGAGAAAAGTACAGTGCCAACCTGCGAATTACTGAACCGGCAGTCTTTTGAATATTATGAACGCCAGAGGGACCAGGGGCTGAATGTTCAGATAGATGAAATAACACTGGACGAATTGCTGTCATTGCAGGAACCTGATATGCCGGCAAAGATATTTTCAGAAGATGAACTGAAAAAGAACCGCAAAATAACTGAAATCGAGAATATAGAAAAGCAGGATTTGGGACAGATTACAGAAGAGCAGTTTAATGAAATGCTAATAAATAATGATTATACATTAGAGCAGTTAGAAGAAATACGTCTTGGATTGGTAGGAGGTCTTTCCTACCAGGATATATTGACTTACTTTAAATCAGATAAAAGTGCCGGACAAATGCGTGAAATACGCGAACAACTGACCGGCCATCAAGAATCTTAATTTTCCCTATATTTCTTATGCCTAAGATGGCAGATATATGGGAATCTGTTGCAAAAAATAGAGGGCGCACGCAGCAGGTTCTTTTATACCTGCTATTTTTGCGCCCTTTTTTAAAGAAAAGGAGATTTTAAGTGAAGAATTTGACTGAAAAAAAGCAAAAAGCAAAAAAAATGATTAACAGAATCAGCAGTATAACCGCTGGGGCAGCCATGGCAACCATGTTATATACAACAAATGTATATGCGTCAGGCGCGGAAGTGGTGACGGCACCTTTGAATAATCTGAAGAATCTCGTAATTGCCATCATAGGTGCCGTTGGCGTGATTATCCTTGCAAAAAACGTAATGGAGTTTGCCCAGTCTTACCAGCAGCAGGATTCGAGTTCCATGAATTCTGCGATAAAGGGCATCGTTGCCGGCTTGATTATGGCGGGGATTAGTACAGTCCTCACGTTCCTGGGCATCAGTTGATTGTGCTGTTTTAATGAAAACGTGGAGGGAACACTATGCTGGAGTTAAGGCGCGTAGGTTTTTTTGTTGATATAGGAGACAATTTACTTGAAATGGCAAAAGCCAGTCAGGAATGTAGAGAAGAGTGTAAAAATTTATTCATAAGCCTGGGATTCCAGGTGGATACCGATTACAAAGAAAAAACCCCAAATTTCTATACTCAATTAGGATATCATGCAAACGAGTTTTATGTTGCAAAGGGAGAGGAACATTTGCGGATAAGGGATTTGGAGATATCGGGTAATATATATCCTGACTCACTGGCTGATATAGCGAATAAATTGCGGAACGGTAAAACCTTTCACTATAAAGGGGCCATTGATTTGCAAGCAGCCTATATTCTTACTGAACTTGAAGCGAAAGATTATTATGAGAAAAACCTGGAAGCATACGAGGAAAAGGTAATCGAAGCCATGAAATTAAATCACGAAAAGTGTGAAAAAACATGGTTTTACAATCCTATGGCTGAATTTAAGGAGGATATTCTTATCTGTGTTGGATATGATGCCATTAGTTTTTTTCATTTGAAAACGGCTGAAGTTATCAATGATATGTTGGATAAAGGATTAATTAAATCGGACAATTCACTGCTCGCACCGGGGTATGCACTTCCGGAGTTTTACACGGAGACGGGTAAATATAAGCTGCCGCATCTAAGGAGGTAGTGATGCAAACAAATTTCAAGGCTTTTGTTCTTTTAAAAGAATTATTTTAAATGATACTCTAGTAATCATAATATCCAAATACGGAAATGAGGTGATGGTAAATGGATATTTTTAATTTGGGCGAGGCAATCCTTTCGCTTCTTGAGGTCGTGTTCGGCTTTTGGAACGGGCAGGTGAACATGGTGTTTGAACTGCTGGGACAGTCCCCGACTTCTTTCAAAGGAGGCGGCCCATGGGGAGTTATAACCGGGATTGAACCGATTTTCGTTGCTGTTGGTTCAAGCCTGGTTGTTTTATTTTTTGTGATTGGTTTTTGTTCGGAAAGTGTAGATGTGCGGGAAGAGATGCGGTTTGAAGTGATTCTCCGTATGTTGATCAGGATTGGAATCGCGCAGTGGCTGGTGGTATACAACGTCGATATTATGAAAGCCATATTTACAAGTGTTGGAAATCTTGTCGGACTGATTGGAGGGAGTGAGGCCACACAGGTTACGATAGACCCGGCGCAGGCAGATATTATCAAGAATCTGGGATTTGTGGAAAGCCTTGTATTTTTAATCCTGGCGGTATTTTTAAGCCTGATTATTTTGATCTGCGGATTTTTCCTTATTTATAATGTTTATTTCCGATTTTTAAAAATACTTGTAATCGTACCGTTTGGCAGTATCGCTTATGCAACGGTTGCAGGAAATCGGGGAGTGAGTGCCACAAGCGTACAGTTTACGAAGTATTTCATAAGCGTAGTTTTTGAGGCGGTGACTATGGCTTTGGCGATTATTCTTTGTAATACGTTTATCAGTTCAGGATTACCACAATTTGCAGGAGACTATGCAGATTGGACAAAGACTTTGATATATTTAGGAGAAATGACATTCACGGTTGCCCTGACTGTGGGAAGTGTAAAGGGCGCCCAGAGCCTGACGAGCAAGGCCCTGGGGCTGTAAGCAAAGGAGGCTTTGGGTTTGGAAACAGCGGTGCAGGATAAAAGCATACAAATGACGCTATTTGAGTATTTTGCGGATGTGGACCAATTTTCTCTGAAAGATGCAAAGGAATGTGTATACCAGTATGCGGAAAAAGAGGTGAAGGAACCCAGCATCCGGGCGCGGATCTATGAAGGGATTAATAAGGGCCTTTTTAAACGGGTTGCCAAAGGCGTCTATACGGTTACGAAGAAAAATGCAGAGAATGAGGATATTACCTGCATGCTCATACAGGGAAATGGACGTGATCTGAGTTTCCTTGAGGATAACAGCATTGACGCAATTATCACTGACCACCCATATCTGCTGAAAAAAAGTTTAAAAGGGGGAAACCGGGACTTTGCCTCCTATGATTTGTTCCAGTACACACAGCAGGATTTGGACGAAAAATTCCGTGTTCTAAAGAAGGGGCACTTCCTCGTGGAGTTTCTGCCGGAGGAAAACGGTGATAATTACGAATATCTTTACCAGGTGAAGGCCATGGCGAAGGAAAGCGGCTTTGAATATTACGCGAAGGTGGCTTGGCGGAAGGGGACATTCGTTGCCAATACGGGGCGAAAGGCAAAAAATACAGAGGATATCCTGTTCTTTTCAAAAGGACGTGCGCGTGATATGCGGCCGGACGCAAAGAAGGACAAGGCAGAACCGGAGATGAAACACTATATG